>ENA-ORTP01001105-ORTP01001105.1-human-gut-metagenome-genome-assembly--contig:-NODE-1105-length-29785-cov-9.612849_pt1 | contig 29785 bp, 32 predicted proteins | sample MGYA00241913_ERZ509190 | MGnify/ENA primary metagenome ERZ509190 (study PRJEB26280, sample SAMEA2338839) | human gut metagenome | biome: human gut; feature: human-associated habitat; material: faeces...
GAATGAATGTACCGCCGATTTCAGAATAGGCGTACCGTTCGAGCAGAATTTGCACCCAAAACTTATCCTTTGTATCGCAAAGTAAAGTGCGGTACTTGTGGAAGAGCAATGTCGTACAAAACATATTCCTTCCGTGGTGAGAATTATAAGTATTTTGGATGTCCACATGCTAAAGAGCAGGTTGGAGAAGACGGATGCTGCAAGAGGTATGTTATTGAAGATGAACTGAGTGCAGTTGTTTGGTTTGTGGTAAGGCAGCTGCTCGATATGACGGATGCATTTAAGATGAAGCTGGACAAGCAGAATAATGTCAGCAGACAGGATAATTTGCTTCTGGCTGAAAAGCTTGCCAGACTGCAGCAAGATAAGGAAAAATGTGAGTCGGACAGATTTGCAAATGTGGATCAGTTTATGGCAGGTCAGCTGGATAAGGATGTGTACCAGAGAAGAAGAGCAGACCTTGGCAGACTTGCTGAAAAGATTGAAGCTGATATAGCAGAATTGGAGCAGAAGCTTAAGGCAGCGGAAACTGTGAAGGATGACAGCTTATCTCAGACACTTAGTGTGATGAAGAAGTATTCCGGAGCGGATGAACTGACACAGGCAATGGTGCAGGAACTGATTGCGAAGGTTGTTGTAACGGATCCAGAGCATGTGGAGATTGTTTGGAAATTCAAGGATGAAGTGAGAAAATTCATAGGGATTTAAGACGGGAGCCGGTTGGATGATGAGTCTGACTGGCTTCTTTTTTGATTGAAAAATTAAGGATTTTGATGTACTATAAATTATATGAAAAAGATAACCGATAGTAATTATGAGGACGGCTACTATGGTAAGAAATAATATCGAACTGGATGTAAAGACAAAGTGTATAGAGCAGGGCAAGACTCAGGTGCAGATTGCAGAGGATATTGATACCACAAAAGCCTACGTGAACCGTATCATCAAAAGGACTGATGGTGTTGTGAATAAGACCTTTGTGCAGATGATGGAATCACTTGGATATGATATCGAGATTATGTATGTGAAGCGGGAAGGGTAATATGCGAAAAAAACATGTCCTATTATAGAAAATAATAAGAAAGGACTATTTTGAAATGGATGATGAAGTGATTTATATAACACTGGACGATATCGAGGTTGTTGATACATCAGAATATAGTGGTGAAATTGTTGAACAGTTTTCAACAGTTCCAGATGTGGCAAAGCCACTATTGAAGGATGCAAAAGCTACATTCAAGAAAATTGAGCAGATGCTATACTCGGCTCCAGCAATTGTGAATTTGGTAAAAGCAAATATTCCAGATGTTACTCTTCAGGCGGTTCTTACGGATGAACAAAAACAGCAGATTGCCAAAGGTGCGCTGAAATTAATGACAAAAAAGGATGGATCACTTATGGCCAACCTTGTTAATCCAGAGACTAAGAAAATTGTAGCAACTATACCATTAAAAAATGTAAAGATGGCTCCGGAAGTTACACAAGCAATGACAAATTATGCCACTCAAATGCAGATGGCTCAGATTGCAGAGCAGATACAGATTGTTCAACTTGCTGTAGAAGAAGTCCGTATGGGACAAGAATATGACCGTCTTGCTACTGCGTATAGCTGCCAACAGAAATTACTTCAGGCTATGGAAATAAAGAATCCTGAACTTAGAGCAATGGCCTTGATACAAATTGCTTCAGATGCGGAGGATAGCAGAAATCTTTTAATGCTTAGTCAAAAGACAAATGTTGGATTTATTACGGATCAGCCTGAATCTTTCTTTGGGAAAATTATTGGTGGAGCAACACCCGAGAAAATTAATTCTAGGATGAATGAAATTCGAGAAAGCTTATGTGCCGTAAATATGGTATCTCTTGCAGAAGCTATTGCATATCAGGAACTTGGAGAAGATTCAGCTGCAAGAAGAAGTTTAGCTTATTATGGAGAGTTTGTTCAGAAGACTTATCTTGCGGTTCCTGGACTTGTAGAGAGATTAGATCTAATTGACCCATCTCCAGAGAATTATTGGTCAAGGACATTGCCAGATATTGAAAAGAGAATTCAGGCATTGCCATGTAATCAAGAACAGAATCTAATTGAAGAAGGAGCAGAAGATGATGGATAAGAAGTGTAAAAACAAGAAGTGTCAAAGACCTTTACCGGAAGGATATAAACATAAGTATTGTGAAAATTGTAGAAATGAACAGGCGCAAAAGGCTAAGAACTTCGGAAAAGGAGCATTGTGTGTTGTTGCCACTGCAGGAAGTATAGCACTTGCAATTATCACTAAAGGAAAAATTGATCCAAAGGGTAAGATATAAGAGGGAGCAGTTATGGATGTATGTTTAAGGGCATATCAGCGTGAATGTATAGAAAATATATTTAATAAAATAGAGTCTGGCGCAAAGAGAATTAGCGTTGCCATGACAGTTGGTTTAGGAAAAAGCATAACGTCCATATTTTTGGCAGATGAAATTATAAAACGTTATTCTGAGAGCTGTATGATAGTGTTTCGCTATCGAGCGAATTGTGAGCAGACAAAAGTCGAAATAGCAAAATTAGGTAAATCTAATAAAATATATTGTGTAACAATTAATGAATTTTTACATGATCAAAATCAAAAATATAAGTATTGTCTGCTTCATGATTTAGCTGTATATGATAGAAAACAAATCTCTAATAAAATCAAAAATAGCAACGTAGTCACGGTTTCGTTTTTCGAACCAGGACAAGAGATTGTTGAGAAAAATCAAGTGGTTGACTCTATGCAGGCCAAGAGACTAATGGCATATGCAGAGCGCATCACACCCGTTGTTTGCGTATATGAGACAAAAGACCTACTTGATATCAGAGACATTAGATATGCTGATGAAACAGAAACATCTTTCATAAAGAATGAAATTTCTGTTGTATCTGATTGGTTGACTACGGAACGTGTTAAAGCAGAAGAAGAGCGAAATGAGACTCAGAATAGGGTAAATAGGCTTCAAGCATATATGAAAGCTTTTAAGCAGATGCGAGATCAGCAGACTATTAAAACCCAGGCCGCGGAAATAGAAAGGCTAAAAGCCTTATTGCAGGCGGATGAGCGAGACAAGAAAATCGAGGATTTGGAGGCACGTGAGAAAGAGTATCAAGAACAGTTAATTGAAAAAGATTCTCGTATCGCACAACAGGATCAAATGATTTCATTTATGAAAACAGCTTTTAGTAGTATTGGAATATCTCATGAGGTGATTGAACAATCATTTGAGCAGATACAAAAGATTCGAGAATCATTAGTTGAGGAACTTAAAAGCACTGACGAAGATGTAAAGGAAATTGCATTAAAGAAACTTCAAGATAAAGTTGCAGAAATTGTTGGAGAACTTACCAGAAACGTTATAGCTGTTTCGGATAATATATACTATAAAGAATATCTTGTGGGGGAATTAACCCAAGAAGTATGGGATAAACTTGATGAGAAGAGTAAAACTTTTCTAATAACAGCAAAGAGCAATTACGACAGTATGATAAAGATGCCAGACAAGAATTCTATGGATTATTCTGGGGTATGTCTTTTAGTTACAAAAGCACTGGAAGTGGAAACAACAAAACGATTCTTTGATAAATATAAAGATTTCTTGAATAGAAAATATATAGGGGTGTCTCAGTGGCCTCATGTTTTAAGACAGAGAGTACACGGGCAAGTTACTGATGAAATAATACCAGATGGAGAGTTTACTCTTGGCTCTGTGGTTCCAATAGTAGGATATAAAAGAGATTATGATAATGATGGTAATATAATTGGTTATTCAAGAGGGCATAACGGAACAAGGCTAGATTTCTTAGATTATGCAACACGTAGTTTGTTTAAGTCATCAGATAGACGCAATGCCGAACGTGAGATAGAAAAAGATTATCACTTTATAGAAAAAGTGCGTTTGGATTATAGAAATCCGTCTGCCCATAGAGACAAATTGACAATTACATCTGCCAAAAACTGCATAGAGTATGTTATTGATGTGCAACACATGTTAAAAGAAATGCTTGGAACAATGAAGATATAGAGAATAGGGTGGTAAGTATACTCGGGAAATGTGGTATAAATTGATGATGGTTTCTTTAAATCATGAATATGCTGAGTTGTTAGATGAAATATTAACGTGAGGGGATAATTTTTTCTGCCATCTAAAATATGGCAGAAAAATCTTTTAGACCTATCTTGACATACACTGATGAGGCTCACCACAGTTCTAACAATATTTACACCAAGGTCATTAATTATTTCAATCCGAAACTGTTTTTGGGTATGACTGCGACACCGGATAAAAGAGATGATAATCAGGAAGGCAAAAATATATATGAGATTTTCCATTATCAAATCGCTCATGAAATCCGTCTACAGCAGGCAATGGAAGATAATCTTCTTTGTCCGTTTCATTATTTTGGTATCATTGAGGTTATTTCCCTGGATGATAAAACATTGCAGGCTGCGAAGTTGACAGATGAGGAATTCAATCAGCTTACCAGTGATGAGAGAGTGAGGCATGTGATCGAACAGTCGGAATATTATGGCTACAGTGGCGATCGTGTAAGGGGACTTATTTTTTGCAGTCGTGTTAAGGAGTGTGAAGAATTATCAAGAAAGTTTAATGCTCTGGGATACCGTACAATTGCTCTTAGTGGTGCTGATAATGAAGAAAAACGGCAGGAAGCATTCGAGAGACTGGCAATGGATGAAGCAGATGCAACGGAAGAAATGCAGCCCTTGGATTATATTTTTTCGCGAGATATATTAAATGAAGGTGTGGATATCGTTGAGGTGAATCAAGTCATTATGCTTAGACCAACGCAGTCTCCCATTGTATTTATTCAGCAGTTGGGACGAGGATTTAGAAAGGCACCAGGGAAAGAATATGTTGTTATTTTGGATTTTATTGGAAATTATAATAATAACTTTATGATTCCGGTAGCTTTATCAGGAGACCGTTCTTATAACGCTGAAGTAATCCGTAAATATGTAATCAGTGGAAATAGTACAATACCAGGGGCTTCAACTGTTCATTTTGATGAGATTTCCAAAGATAAGATATTTAAGTCCATCGATAAAATCAAAGGGATGAAAACTCTGATCAAAGAAAGCTATGTTTCTCTGAAGAATCGGTTAGGACAGGTTCCGCTTCTGTATGATTTCTATGAAAATCAGGAAATTGATCCACTGGTAATTATTAAAGAATATAAAACATATTATGCCTTTATGCAGGCAATGGAAAAGGATAAATACAAGAATAGCCTAAACGAACAGGAGAAATTAACACTGGAGTATTTGTCCAAAATAATTCTCCCAGGAGTGCGCCCTGATGAGCTTGCAATATTAAGTCAATTGCTTTACAGAGATCATATAGGGGGTGCAGATTTTATAAAAGAATACCAAAAGACCTATGGAATTAAAATCAGCACATCACAGGTAAATGAAGCAATTCAGGTGCTGCAAGGACATTTCGTGAGTAAAGAAGCAGAATATCAGAAATTTCGTCAGATTGATATTCTGGAAAATGACCAATCAGGAATGATCCGAAGACTGAAAAGTTATACAGAAAGACTTGCACATATTCAGTTCTACACACAGGTGGAAGATATTATAAAAGTCGGTATTGCCAGATATAAGGATAAGTATTTTCCGGGGCGAATTGTGGATAGTCCGTTTGTATTATACGAAAAATATTCCAGAAGAGATGTAAGCCTTCTTATGAACTGTGGCAAGGATTTGTCCTCTATTATGTATGGTATGAAAAGAATTGAAGATGATGTTTTCATTTTTATTACATATCACAAAGAAGAAAGTCAGGATGAAAAAAACTATGTAGATGGAAAACCTGATTATGCGGATGCTTTTGAGGATGATCTGATTTTTAAGTGGGACTCTCAGATTGGGAAAGGCTTGGATAGTTCATATATGAAAGATGTACTTGAAGCTGAAAGAAAGCACTTGCTTGTGAAAAAGTCAGATGCGGAAACAAGCTTTTATTACATGGGACAATTCACTGTGGTGGAAGCCAGAAATGCCCGGAAAGGAGATAATCGCGGACGTATGCAGCCGATCACGAAAGTAACGATGAAAATGCATCATCCAGTGAGAGAAGATTTATTACGGTATTTACAGTCAAATATTACAGCATAAATGATTTGAGGTACGAAAAAGATGAAGACAATAAAAGTAGTTGCAGCAGTTATCTGTGACAATATGAAAGAAAAGAATAAAATTTTTGCAACGGCTCGTGGTTACGGTGAGCTGAAAGGCGGCTGGGAGTTTCCTGGAGGAAAAATCGAAGCAGGAGAAACTCCTCAGGAAGCATTAAAGCGAGAAATCATGGAAGAACTGGATACAGAAATTAAGGTAGGGGATTTGATTGATACTATAGAGTATGACTATCCCACCTTTCACCTTTCCATGGATTGCTTTTGGGCAGAGGTCACAGCCGGTCACCTGAAATTAAAAGAAGCGGAAGCTGCAAAATGGCTTACGAAGGACCAACTGGACAGCGTTGCCTGGTTACCGGCAGATGTCACTTTGATAGAGAAAATTCGAAGGAACATGGAGAACTGATTTTTAACATTATTTTCAGAGGGATAGTTATGATATATACAGTAAAACGAATTGAGGAAGACCTGGACTTCGGTTGTGAAGAGCGACCGAAAGGCGTGCCAGTCATGGCAATAGTGACGCTTATGAATTCTTCAGGAGAAGAAATAAGGATAAAAGCAGAGGATGCCATGCTCTATGAATGTAACATCAATGAAGGGGACAAGGTTTGCTTTGATGCAAATAACAAGTTGGAAAAAGTAGCACTTCCGAATTGATGGGAGTGCCGTTAAATGTTATTGATTATCGTTGTTTTTGGAAAGCTGTTTCTGCAATGCAGAAAGCTGAATATCAGGTTAATTCCACAATCATTGAATAGAGGAAAAGCTGTTCCAGGCGGTGTATGTGGATTCTGGGGAGCTTGTGGTGCTGGTATTAGTGCAGGAATGTTTATATCAATAATCTCAGGAGCAACCCCGCTTAAAAATGAATCTTGGGGGCTTGCTAATAAAATGACTTCTAAGGCACTTGACGCAATCGGGAGCATTGGTGGACCAAGATGTTGTAAAAGAGATTCCTATATAGCCATAATCTCAGCAATTGACTATGTGGCAGAGAATTTCAATATACAAATGGAAAAGCCTGTTATAAAGTGTATTCATTCTGATAAGAACAATCAATGTGTTAAGGAGAGGTGCCCATTTCATGAATAAGAAAAAAGTCGCATTTATCTGTGTTCATAATTCATGCCGTAGTCAGATAGCAGAGGCATTGGGAAAACATCTGGCATCAGATATATTTGAAAGCTATTCGGCCGGAACAGAGACAAAGCCTCAGATTAATCAGGATGCCGTTCGTATCATGAAAGAGATTTATGGAATTGATATGGAAGCAAATGGTCAGTATAGTAAGCTGATTACTGATATCCCAGATGTTGATATCGCAATATCAATGGGCTGTAATGTGGGATGTCCTTTTATTGGAAGAGCATTTGATGATAACTGGGGACTTGATGATCCAACGGGAAAATCAGATGATGATTTTAAGGCTATAATACAGCGGATTGAGGAGAATATCTTTGAGTTAAAGAAAAGGTTGAGCGAGAACAAATAGAATACCTGCAGAACAAAATGGCAGCTTATCAGCTTTATGACACAGGATTTACTGTGACAAAGGAAGATGAGCTGCTTTCTTTATTTATCTGCAAGTATTCCAGTAGGATTCCTGTTTTGGGACGAATGTCCGGAAGGTGGGTAACTACTTCCTGTCCTTGCTATTCTCTATCTTTAGCTGTTGAATACAAAAATGATTTAGGAAGTTTAGCCTTTTGGTTGTCGGGATTTTTGCACAGCCATTTGGTGTAAACTGATAACATTAGAAAAAGAAATCAAGGGGGAACTGGCAGATGAAAGGTTATAACACAAGCAACGGATACATGGGATACGTAGAAGGCAAATACATTTTATTTGCCAGTGAACAGGAATATTTCGAGTTTATGCACTACAGGGGTTATATCTATGTTATACTTGAGTTGGTATTAAAGGATTCACTGAGGACTTGATTGATGTTGTAAAATTAATCTTGAGCCGATGAGAAAGATTTCCGGTCAGGATAAATAAGAATTAGAAATTAAATACAGGAGAAAATAAATGGTAAAGCAAATCGTAAGAGACATTTTCTTTTTAGGCCAGCCATCCAAGCTAGCCACAAAAGCAGATATCCAGATTGGGAAGGATCTGCAGGACACACTGCAGGCGAACCGGGAACGGTGCGTTGGTATGGCTGCAAATATGATTGGTGTAAGGAAGAATATTATCATTGTGAATATGGGATTTATAGATGTTGTTATGTTTAACCCGGTGATTGTTTCAAAGCATGATATGTATGAGACGGAAGAAGGCTGTCTGTCTCTGGATGGTGTTCGTAAGACGACCAGATATCAGGAAATTGAAGTAGAATATTATGACTTCAACTGGAAAAAACAGCGGCAGAAGCTGTCTGGATGGACGGCACAGATCTGTCAACATGAAATTGATCATTTGTCTGGGAAGATCATATAATCGAATGCGGATTGCGAGGTGGCCGGTATGTTAAAGAATGTACTGATTGTGGTGGATGATATAGAAAAATCCATAGAATTTTATAGGGACTTATTTGGACTGCAAGTGATTCTTAAGAATGAAGGTAATGTGATCTTATCGGAGGGACTTGTTTTGCAGGATGCCGGTCTATGGGGGAAGACGCTGGATGAAATTTCTACACCATTCAATAACAGGATGGAACTGTATTTTGAGGAATTTGATATAGATGAATTGCTTGCGAAATATGAATCCGGTAAATATTTTGTTCGATATGCCACGGAACTGACAGAACTTGCAGGTGGCCAGAAACTTGTAAGGCTGTATGATCCGAGTGGTAATCTCATCGAGGTTCGCACTCCGTTTATGTGTAATTGAGGGAGAAGATATGCGGATTTTTATTGATGCAGATGCCTGTCCGGTAGTCGGTATTGTTGAAAAAGTTGCAAAAGAGCACAATCTTCCGGTAACGTTGTTGTGTGATACCAATCATGTGTTATCATCTGATTACAGTGAAGTGATTGTAGTTGGAGCCGGAGCAGATGCAGTGGATTATAAACTGATCAGCATTTGTCATAAAGGCGATGTTGTTATATCGCAGGATTATGGAGTGGCGTCAATGGCTCTTGGAAAGGGCGCATATGCGATTCATCAATCCGGGAAATGGTATACCAATGAGAATATTGACCAGATGCTTATGGAACGCCACTTGAACAAGAAAGCGCGAAGGGCATCCGGAAAGAATCACTTAAAAGGACCACGAAAACGAACAGCAGAAGATGATGAGCATTTCAGAGCGTCTTTTGAAAAAATGATACATATGGCAATGGATAAGGAGAAATAATCACAAACGGAACACAGGAGAATTGGGAGGTGCAGAATGACGGAAAAGAAAAGAACCTATATTGCAATTGATCTTAAGTCATTCTATGCATCTGTGGAATGTAAAGAACGAAATCGGGATCCTTTGACGACTAATCTTGTGGTTGCGGATAAAAGCAGAACAGAAAAAACTATCTGTCTTGCGGTATCTCCAGCTTTAAAGTGTTATGGGATACCCGGAAGGGCTCGTTTATTTGAGGTTGTTCAAAAAGTAAAAGAAGCCAATAGTGCCCGCAGGTGGAAAGCACCGAACAGAACATTTATTGGTTCTTCTGATGACAGTACAGAATTAAATATCAATTCTGCACTGGAGATTGATTATATTGTTGCTCCTCCCCGGATGGCTCTCTATCTGGAATACAGCACCAGAATTTACAGCATTTATCTGAGATATATTGCACCGGAAGATATTTTTCCGTATTCGATTGACGAAGTATTTATGGATGTAACGAATTATCTGCATACTTATAATATGACACCAAGAGAACTGGCGATGACCATGATACAGGATGTGCTGAAAACGACAGGTATAACGGCAACTGCCGGAATTGGAACGAATATGTATCTGTGTAAGATTGCGATGGATATCGTGGCGAAGCACATTAAAGCAGATAAAGATGGTGTACGAATTGCAGAGCTAGATGAAATGTCATACAGAAGGAAACTCTGGAGCCACAGACCTCTTACTGATTTCTGGAGAGTTGGAAAGGGATATTCAAAGAAGCTGGAAGAATATGGCCTTTATACGATGGGTGATATTGCCAGATGTTCCATCGGAAAAGAGAATGAATTATATAACGAAGATTTGCTATATAAACTGTTTGGCGTTAATGCAGAGCTTCTGATCGATCATGCCTGGGGATATGAGCCCTGTACCATGGAAATGGTCAAGTCTTACAAACCGGAAACGAACAGTGTTTGTTCCGGGCAGGTACTTCATTGTCCTTATGACTTTGAAAAAGCAAAATTAGTCGTCAAAGAGATGACGGACCAGATGGTTTTGGATCTGGTGGATAAGAAGCTTGTGACGGACCAGATTGTATTGACGGTTGGTTATGATATTGAGAATCTGAATAATGCCGACAGGAAAAAGCAGTATCATGGAGAGGTTACAATCGACCGTTATGGAAGAAGAATTCCGAAACACGCACATGGAACGACCAATCTGAAACGGCAGACTTCCTCAACAAAACTGATAACGGATGCAGTAATAGAGCTATATGACAGGATCGTTGACAGAAACCTGCTTATCAGAAGAATCAATATCACAGCGAACAGGCTTGTGGATGAAAGTTCGGTAAAGAAAGAAGAAGTGTATGAGCAGCTGGATCTTTTTACGGATTATGAGGCGCAAAGGAAAAAGAAGGAAGAGGAAGAAGCCGCTCTGGATCGCGAAAAACGTATGCAGGAAGCAATGCTTAGCATCAAAAAGAAATTTGGAAAAAACGCTGTACTGAAGGGAATGAATCTTCAGGAAGGTGCAACCGCCAAGGACAGAAATGAACAAATTGGCGGACATAAGGCGTAAAGGAGTTGGAAGAGGATGAAAAATAATTCTTATGAAGATATCATCAATTTGCCACATCCGGTATCTAAGAATCATCCGCAAATGTCACTTCGGGATCGGGCAGCGCAATTTGCTCCTTTTGCAGCCTTGACCGGACATGATGCTGCGATAAAGGAAACAGTAAGATTAACCGATGAAAGATTGGAGCTGAGCGAGGAAGTGATTGCTCAGTTGAACGAAAAAATCAACATAATCAGAAATAATATCGGTATAGAACAGAATGTATCGATAACTTATTTTGTTCCCGATGCAAAAAAAGCCGGCGGATCCTATGTTACGTACTCCGGTATTGTAAAAAAGGTAGACGAATATGAGCATACCATAATCATGACGGATCAAGCGGTCATTCCAATCGAACAGATAAGTGATATTAAATGTGAAGAGTGGTAAATGTAAAAACAGATACTCAGAAGCTCGCAGTTTTTTGGATGGCTTACCGGTGTTGGATCCGGGATGAGGATTGTCGGACCGGAAGATGTAAAACAGCAGTATAAAGAATATCTGCAAAGTGTACTTCGAAACTATTAGTTCTGGCAGCAGGAAAAAATTATTCTGAAAAGTCAGAAAAAACCTTTTCTATTATCGTATTACATGGTATACTGAATACTGAAATGAATGATATGCAAAATAGGATTTTATGCGTCAAGTGTTCGGTGAATGGGGAGTTGTCACTGAAACGAAAAGTGCGTCTTACGGTATATTATCCGCACCCGTTGCAAACAATATAAGAGGATATCTCATATTGTGTTAGGGAATGTTTTCGACATACATTCTATCACAATTGGAGATATCCTTTTTTGATTTGATCAAAAGGATAATCTCCATTTCAAAAAATACAAAGGAGGTTATTTTTTAATGGTTGACAAAGCGAAAATTGAGCAGGCAGTCCGTCTGCTTCTGGAAGGTATCGGTGAAGATATCACACGGGAAGGTCTGATTGATACTCCTGACAGGATTGCCCGCATGTGTGAAGAAATTTACGGAGGTCTTGGTCATGAAGCGGACCAGCATCTGTTAAAGCAGTTTCCTGTAGAAAATAATGAAATCGTGCTGGAAAAAGACATCACCTTTTACTCCATGTGTGAGCATCATCTGATGCCTTTTTATGGAAAAGCTCATCTTGCATACATCCCCAACGGCAAAGTTACCGGTTTAAGCAAACTGGCACGTACAGTAGAGGTTTATTCCAGAAGACCACAGATCCAGGAACGGCTTACTGTTCAGATTGCAGATGCTTTGGAGCGCACTCTGGATCCAAAAGGAATTATGGTAATGCTGGAAGCGGAACATACCTGTATGACCATGCGCGGAATAAAAAAACCGGGTAGCAAAACGATCACTACTGTAACCCGTGGTGCGTTTACAGAAGATAAGGAACTGCAGAAAATGTTCCTTTCTATGGTAAAAGGATGAATAACAATTTTTTAGATATGGATCGTGTCAATCAGATCTGGAGACACCCGGTTTATCAGGAACATTATAAAAAAATACAGGAACTTGAAAGTGAACGGATCTTCTGCCGTCATACCCCTGAACATTTTCTGGATGTTGCACGGTTGATGTACATTTATGCACTGGAGAAACATCTGGAGCTGCCCAAAGAGCTTATCTATGCAGCAGCACTTCTTCATGATATCGGACGTGCACAGCAATATCAGTACAACATTCCCCATGATATTGCAGGAGTAGAAATCGCACGGGAAATTCTGACAGATCTGCACTTTACAGAACAGGAAAAAGAACTGATTCTGTCTTCCATTGGACATCACCGAAAAGGAGATTCCTGCAGTACGCTGGCAGCACTTCTTTATAAAGCGGATAAGCAGTCCAGAAATTGTTTTTTATGTTCCGCTGCTCCTGAATGCTATTGGTCTGATGATAAAAAAAATATGAAAATTGAATACTGATCTTCTTCATAAGCGCAAAAGAAAGGATGGGCTCTGCTCATGAAAATTGGAAACCGTTTTTTTGATACTAAGAATCATACTTACATAATGGGAATTTTGAATGTTACCCCTGATTCCTTTTCTGACGGCGGCAAATGGAATCATATGGATGAAGCTTTGAAACATACAGAGGCAATGATTGCTGATGGTGCAGATATTATTGATATCGGAGGCGAATCTACACGTCCCGGTCATACTCCTGTCAGTGCTGATGAGGAAGCACAGAGAGTTCTTCCTGTTATTGAAGCGGTCAAAAAACATTTTGACATTCCTGTTTCTGTAGATACTTTTAAGAGCAGTGTTGCTGAAAGCTCTATCCAGGCAGGAGCTGACCTGGTTAACGATATCTGGGGATTAAAATATGATCCGAAAATGGCAGCTGTAATCGCAAAATATGATGTGGCCTGTTGTCTGATGCACAACAAATCTAATACAGAATATCAAAACTTTCTCATTGATATGCTCGCCGAAACGCAGGAATGTGTCAATCTTGCAAGACAGGCCGGCATTAAAGATGAAAAAATCATGCTTGACCCGGGAATTGGTTTTGGAAAAACATTTGAAATGAATCTGGAAGCAATGAATCACCTGGAGCTTTTTCAGAATCTGGGATTTCCGGTTCTCCTTGGTACATCCCGCAAATCCATGATCGGACTGGCACTGGATCTTCCTGTAGATCAGCGCGTGGAGGGGACTTTGGCTACCAGTGTAATTGGCGTAATGAAGGGATGCTCTTTTGTCCGTGTCCACGATATTAAAGAAAACAAGCGTGTGATCCAGATGACAGAAGCAATCCTGGGACGCAGATAAATTACTGGTACAAAATAGATGGTAAATATAAATAACATACAGAAAGGATTTACTGTTATGGATGAGACCAGATTAGATAAAATAGAAATTAAAGAGTTGGAAGTTTTTGCAAACCATGGTGTATATCCCGAGGAAAATGTTCTGGGACAGAAATTTGTTATTTCTGCCACGCTTTTTACCAGAACACGTCTGGCGGGATTAACCGATGAGTTGTCTGCCTCCATAAACTATGGCGAAGTCAGCCATATGATCACTGATTTCACCAGAAAACATACTTATAAACTTCTGGAATCTCTTGCAGAGAATCTTGCAGAAATGCTTCTTTGCTCTCTTTCCGGACTTGAAAAAATAACTCTGAAGATCGAAAAGCCCTGGGCACCGGTTGGTCTTCCTCTGAAAACCGTATCTGTGGAAATTACACGGAAATGGCATACTGCTTACATTGCTTTTGGCTCTAATATGGGTGATAAAAAGATGTATATAGACAATGGAATCCGTGGTCTGGCAGAGACAAAAGGATGCCGTATAGAGGCAATTTCCGATTATCTTATTACAGAACCTTACGGAGTTACTGATCAGGATGAATTTTTAAATGGAGTTCTGAAAATGCGGACACTTCTTACTCCTGGAGAATTGCTTGTGCGACTGCATCAGTTAGAACAGGCGGCAAACAGGGAACGTATCATCCACTGGGGACCAAGGACACTGGATCTGGATATCCTGTTTTATGATCAGGAAATTATTGATATGCCAGATCTTCATATTCCTCATATTGATCTGCACAACCGCGATTTCGTTCTTGTACCAATGAATCAGATTGCTCCGTATCTGCGACATCCTGTATTAAATCAGACCATTTCGCAGCTTCTGGACAGCCTTCTGAACAAATCTGAAAATACTGCAAAATAAAGTGAACAGTAACCAGTAACGATATTTTGTTACTGTTCACACACCACTATCCCGCGAGGTGTTTTGGCATGAATATGCCAAAATCCCGAGACATACAAGCCAAAATTCCATTGCCGCAGGCAATCTGGAATGAATTTTGGCTACGTTACTGTGAACGGAGTGAACAGTAACGATATTTTGTTGAATGTTCCATTGATATTTACTTTGCCATTTTTTACAAACAGTGCTATGATATATTCAATGGAAATTCTATAAAAGAGAAAACATCTACAGGAGGGCAAAAAATTATGAAAATCAGACGCGAAGAACACATGGCAGGTGGAAATGGTCACGTAATCATCAAAGAAATCCTTGATGCAGAACAGTTGAATGGTAAATGTGGACTGTATGCACAGGTAACTCTGGAGCCGGGATGTTCACTGGGATATCATGAACATCATGGAGAAAGTGAAACCTATTATATTTTACAGGGACAGGGCGAATACAATGACAACGGTACCTATCGTCCGGTAAAAGCAGGAGATATTACATTCACACCGGACAATCATGGACATGCACTTGCAAATACAGGAAATACAGATCTGATTTTTATGGCTCTGATCATTAAAGACTGATATAAAAGCAGCAGCACATATTTCTTATGGAAATAATGACTGCTGTTTTTATTACCAGGACAGACTGATTACAATAAGAAACAGTATAAATCAGGTAGCATTTTAGCCGAATCAAGTAAGTCCCCTGCTTCAATTGCGAAAAGTAATAAGCAGTGGGTGGGGACTTGCTTGTATCAGGAGGAGTGCAAGCTCCTTCTGATAAACTGCGAAGCAGTTATTCGATTATGAGCAAGTAGCGAAGCGGATTGCGAATATCCGCTTGATTAATCATTCAAATGGAGAATCGAACTATGTACAGAAAAACAGCAAAGAAGTTACTGAAATTCATAGAGAAAAGCCCCACTGCATTTCAGGCAGTGACGGAGATGACCAAAAGGCTTGACAAAGAAGGCTTTGAAGAATTGAAAGAGGAGGATCACTGGAAGCTTAAAAAAGGCGGAAATTATTATGTGACCAGAAATCATTCTGCGATCATAGCTTTTTCCATTCCGCAGAAGCCTGTGTGGAAGTTTCATATTATGGCAAGCCACAGTGATTCCCCTTCCCTTAAGATCAAGGAGAATCCTGAGATAGAGGTGGAGAATGCTTATATCAAACTGAATGTGGAGCGTTACGGTGGAATGATTCTGTCTCCATGGTTTGACAGACCTCTGTCAGTGGCAGGAAGGCTGATCGTCCGTCAGGATGGAAAAATCAGAGAGAAGATGGTGACTGTGGACAGAGATCTGCTGGTTATTCCTAATCTTGCCATTCATATGAACAGGGAAGTAAATGACGGATATAAATATAATGTGCAGAAGGATATGCTGCCTCTTTTCAGCGATAAGGAAGGAAAGGGCAGATTTATGGAAACTGTGGCTGAGACCGCAGAAGTAAAGACAGAAGATATTCTGGGACATGATCTGTTTCTTTATGACAGAACTCCGGGAACTCTCTGGGGAGTAAATGAGGAATTTGTCTCTGCACCCAGACTGGATGATCTGCAGTGTGCATTCTCTTCTATGGAGGGATTCCTGCAGGGAAATCGTGAAGAAAGCATTTCTGTACATTGTGTGCTGGATAATGAAGAAGTGGGAAGCAGTACAAGACAGGGCGCTGCTTCTGCTTTCCTGAAGGATACTCTGATGCGGATCAATATGGGACTGGGACGTACCCAGGAGGAATATTATATGGCACTTGCAGACAGTTTTATGATTTCTGCAGATAATGCCCATGCTCTCCATCCAAACTATACGGATAAGACAGATCCGGTAAACCGTCCGGTGCTGAACGGGGGAATCGTGATCAAGTACAATGCAAACCAGAAATATTGTACAGACGGAGTGTCCGCTGCAATTTTCAAGGATATCTGTGACAGGGCAAAGGTGCCGTACCAGACCTTTGTAAACCGTTCAGATATGGCAGGCGGATCCACGCTGGGAAATATTTCCAATACCCAGGTTCCTGTGAAAACAGTGGATATCGGTCTGGCACAGCTTGCCATGCACTCTGTATATGAAACAACAGGTGCGAAAGATACAGAGAGCCTGGTTAAGGCAGCGACAGTGTTTTTTGCATAGTTTGCAGGTACACTGGCAGATAAACGTAAATATAAAAATCAGGAGATAAGAAAGTGAACAGAAAAGCAGTGTTTTTTGATGCAGACGGAACACTCTGCGATATGGAAAAGGGTGTACCCCAGAGCACAAAGGAGGCATTGAAGAAATTAAGAGAAAACGGTCATGACGCATGGCTTTGCACAGGCAGGAGCAGGGCCTTTGTTTCCCGGTATCTGGAAGAGCTTCCGTTTACCGGTATGATCAGTGCCTGCGGGGCTACCATTGAAAAAGATGGAGAACGTCTTTTTAATAAAGAGATGCCCCCGGAAGTTGCAAAAAAATCAGTGGAAATCCTGCGCAGATATGGTCTGGTCCCGGTTATGGAAGGTGCAGATTTCATGTATTATGATAAGGATGAATATAATACAGATGTGAACTGGTATACGGATCTGATCACAGAATCTTTAGGATCTAAATGGCGTCCCATCAGGGGAAATGAAGATTGTATGCGCATTAATAAGATCAGTGCCAAAATGATAAAGGGCTGTGATGCAGAAGCTGCCTGCAGGGAACTGAGTGAGTATTATGACATTATCCGTCATGAGAGTGGTTCAGGGATTGCGGGAACCACCATTGAATTTGTCCCAAAGGGCTTTAACAAGGCAGTGGGGATCTCGGCAGTGTGCAGACTCTTTGATATTCCATGGGAGGATACCATTGTGTTTGGAGACAGCAATAATGATCTCGCCATGTTTGAATATGCGGCGGTGAAGGTTGCCATGGGAAATGGTTCGGAGAAAATAAAAGCTCTGGCTGATCATATTACACAGGATATGTTCCATTATGGAATCAGAAACGGACTGGAATATCTGAAGCTGATATAAACATAAAAAGCCTGGGCTCAGATCAGTCCCAGGCTTTTGCATATATAGAGCCAGATTGTCATGGTAAAGGAGCTTAACAGAGTGGTAGTCATAACCACACCGGAAGTAAAATCGCTGTCATAATCCATGTTTTTGGCCATGATATAACAGCTTACAGTAGTGGCAGAGCCAAGCATGATAATAATCGCAACCAGCATGTCATGGGAAAATCCCAGAAGCACAGCCAGTGGAAGAAATACAGCTTCATATCCCACAAGCTTCAGAAAGCTACATGCGATCAGTGGTTTCGGCCTTGCGAATGCCTTGCCGAATTTCAGTGCGCCACCCATGGCCATCAGCCCAAGAGGAGTCGCTGTTTTTCCGAGATTATCTACGGCAGTATTCAGAATTGTTGGCATTGGCAGATGAAGCAGCGACCATACCATACCTGTCAGGATACCAAGGATAATAGGGTTCGTGGCGATTCCTTTCAGGGTTCGGATAAGCTTTGCGGTATCAAGTTTACCGCCGCCGGGAGCGAACAGTGACAGTGTTATAACTGCCATCACATTATAAAGCGGCACACTTCCGATGATCATAAGCGGTGCCATTCCTGCGTTTCCGTAAAGATTCTGGATAATTGCAATTCCAAGGATCGCAGCGCTGCTCCGGTAAGAAGCCTGGATAAATTCGCCCTGGATATTTCGCGGTTTCAGAAGATAGGAAAGTCCTGTGGAAATTCCGATACTGATCAGTGTGACAAAGAAGCAGAACAATACAAATTTCGTATTCCATACACTGTAGAAATCTGACTTTGCAATATCCAGAAACAAAAGCGCAGGCAGAGCTGCATTAAATACGAACTTATTCAGACGGCTGACAAAGGTGTCATCAAAGAGTCCGATCTTCCGAAAAAAGAGCCCGAGCATCAGGGTGAGAAAAATCGGGATTGTAGCATTAAGACAGAAAATAAGATTCTCCATTTTCATAAATCCTTTCAAAAAAATGATTTCTGTACAAAAAGTACGGTTCATAAGGTGACTGCTATATCACAATAACACCATGATTATAAACGTTTGACAGGAATTGTCAAATTCCGATTTCTGTGTTATTCTGAAAAAAATGGTTGCTGTTCAGTATGCCTTGCAGATTGCGGGAATGATTTTTCAGACACGCTTTAAGAGCAGAGTGAACAGTAATAAAATTGCAGACAGTGGAGTGGTGGATCATGAAGTATGGAAAGATAAGGATAGAAGATGGATTTCTGGTTTTTACCAGACATATGATGATAAACAATCTTCCATGTAAAGACATTGTATGGGCATATATGCGAAAAGAAGGAGCAGATGAAGGTGATGACAGACAGCTGAGTGTAAATTATCTTGTAATTGTTACCAGACGTAAGAAGAGATACAAGTTCGATATGACAGAAAAAGAGATTCATGAGTGTATCCGCATTCTTAAGATATTAAACCCGGATATGGCAACAGGTTTCCCGAAGGGCGGCAGGATATCTCTTCATAGTCTGCCGAATACCAGAGATCTGGGTGCGATCGTTACAGCTGATGACAGACACATCCTGCCGAGGAGGCTTCTGAGAAGCGGGGAACTTTATCACATTTCAGAGAGCGATAAGAACAGACTCAGAGAAGAATACAATCTGAAGACGGTGATCGACCTGCGTTCGGCAGAAGAGAGAAAATGTAAACCGGATACTATTATAGCAGAAGTAGAATACTACCATGTACCGGTTGTGGATGAGGATGTGCAGGTTATCAGCAACAGAGAACAGTTTGTGAAAATGCTTGCAGGACTCCCGGATGATATGGAAGAATATATGATCAGACAGTACAGGAATTTATGCATGGATCAGCTGGTGTTGAAACAGTATGCGAAGTTTATCGATATTCTTTTCAGGCAGGAAAAAGGTGCTGTTTTGTGGCATTGCGGAACTGGAAAGGACCGTACAGGGATCGGGACTGCTTTTCTGCTCAGTCTGCTGGGGGTGGAGGAAGATGTGATATATGAAGACTATCTGCGCACAAACCGTTATATGGAGCCCAAACTGGTATATATGCAGAGACTTGTACAGACCTGGCCGGAGGCAGATGAGAAAATGACCGAGAAGCTTCCAATTATATATAATGTAAAAGAGGAGTATTTGGCTGCTGTTTTTGAAACAGTGAAAAAGACTTATGGTTCTATGGAAAAGTTTTTCCAGACCGTATTTTATCTGAAACCGAAAATGATCGAAGAGTTCAGAAATAAATATCTGATATAGGCAGTTGATTTGATGTTTTTACAAAAGTTATCATAGAGTTACTGTTCACTGGTAATATCCCGCTAAGCGTGTTGCTGGGAACGAAGTGAACAGTAACGTCACAGAAAGACATTTGTTTTTGTGCGAAAAATTTATTGACAAAATCACGATTATTGATATAATGGTAACCATACGAGCTATTTATTATATTAACGTGGTGAAAATGTACACGTTGAAAGCAGGTGGGACATGCAGAAGAGAGTATTATCCCTGTTAGTAGATAATACTGCAGGTGTAACAACCAGAGTATCTGGATTATTCAGCCGCAGAGGCTATAACATCGACAGCATTACCGGAGGTGTAACAGCGGACGAGCGTTTTTCCAGAATTACCGTTGTGTGTAGCGGGGATGAACTGATTCTGGAGCAGATCACGAATCAGCTTGCCAAGCTTGTAGATGTAAGAGATATTAAGATCCTGGAGCCGGACAACAGCGTATGCCATGAATTAATGATGATCAAGGTGGCTGCGAAACCGGAGCAGAGACAGGGACTCATTTCCATAGCGGATGTTTTCCATGCGAAAGTCGCAGACGTAAGTGTGGATTCCATGATACTGGAGATGACAGGTAACCATAATAAACTGGAAGCATTTCTTGAGCTGATGGGCGATTACGAGATTCTCGAACTTGCACGTACAGGAATGACCGGTTTATCAAGAGGTTCGCAGGATGTAACCTATTTCTGATGAAAAGACCGGAAGGCTTTTCGGAATGCAGGAAATGGAAGAATATCTCAAACAGTACATATTATAGTTTGCTAGGGGAGCATCCCTTAACGATAAATTTTTTTACGATTAGCAGGAGGAAAATAAAATGGCTAACAAGATTTTTTATCAGGAAGATTGTAATTTAAGCTTACTGGATGGTAAAAAAATTGCAATTATTGGATACGGAAGCCAGGGACATGCACATGCTCTGAACTTAAAGGATTCCGGATGTGATGTCATTATCGGTCTTTATGAAGGCAGCAAATCCTGGAAGAGAGCTGAAGAGCAGGGCTTTAAGGTATATACAGCAGCTGAAGCAGCTAAACAGGCAGATATCATCATGATTCTTATCAATGATGAATTACAGGCTAAACTTTACAAAGAATCCATCGAGCCAAACCTTGAAGAAGGCAACATGTTAATGTTTGCTCATGGTTTCAATATCCATTTCGGATGCATCAAACCACCAAAGAATGTTGACGTTACAATGATCGCTCCTAAAGCACCTGGTCATACAGTAAGAAGTGAGTATCAGGCTGGAAAAGGAACACCTTGTCTTATCGCTGTAGAGCAGGATTACACAGGAAAAGCTCAGGATCTTGCATTGGCATATGGTCTTGGAATCGGCGGAGCAAGAGCTGGTCTTCTTGAAACTACATTCCGTGTAGAGACAGAGACAGACCTCTTTGGTGAGCAGGCTGTACTTTGCGGTGGTGTTTGCGCACTTATGCAGGCAGGTTTCGAAACACTTGTTGAAGCTGGTTATGATCCAAGAAATGCATACTTTGAATGTATTCATGAAATGAAACTGATCGTAGACCTGATCTATCAGTCAGGATTCGCCGGAATGAGATACTCTATCTCTAACACAGCTGAATATGGTGACTATGTAACAGGACCTAAGATCGTTACAGCTGAGACAAAGAAAGCTATGAAACAGATCCTGACAGACATCCAGGACGGAACATTTGCAAAAGACTTCTTATTAGACATGTCTCCAGCAGGACGTCAGGTACACTTCAAAGCTATGAGAAAACTTGCTTCAGAACATCCATCAGAGAAAGTCGGAGCAGAGATCAGAAAGCTCTACAGCTGGAATGGAGAAGACAAACTGATCAACAACTAATCAGATTTGTAAGAATACGATACATACAAAAAGGATATGGCATCAGCCATATCCTTTTTATTATGGACTTTACGGTTGTATTTATAACAAAAAGCCCGGATCATTGACGGGATGATCCGGGCTCGAAATTTGCAACTCGAGTTTAATCTCTATTATTAAGCAATTCCGTTAACAGCTTTTGTCAGACGGGAAATCTTTCTAGAGCATGTGTTTTTGTGGTAAACACCCTTGCTTCCAGCTTTGTTGATTTCAACGATTGCAACTTTTAATGCTTCTGCAGCAGCAGCGGCATCTTTCTTAGCTACAGCTGTTTCAACTTTCTTTACGCAAGTTTTTACTTTAGACTTGATTGCTTTGTTTCTAGCAGCTTTTGTTTCGTTTACTAAAATTCTTTTCTTTGCAGATTTGATATTAGCCAATTTGTCCACCTCCGATATCAATGTATTTCGATTTTTATAATTCGATTTCCAGTTCGTTAGAGCCGGACACGGACGATCTAACGAAACATACGAATTTATTTTAGGACATGAATTAGATTCTGTCAATACATATTTCTGAAAATATTGGAAAAACTAGTATTAATTTAAGAAAGGATGGAGAAAACGATGGTGGAAAAGTATACGATCCGGACGGATCTTGCGATGGAGCAAAAAGAACGGTTTGAATCAGATCATGTAGAAGTGTCCGGCGTTGTACTGGAAGAAGAATACGATGAAGAGAGGGAGATTAAGATTACAACCGTCAGGATTGAAACGGAGAACGGGGCGAAGATGATGGGAAAACCGGTGGGAACATATCTTACATTGGAAGTCCCTGATATGGCATCGGCAGATGATGGATATCACAGAGAGATATCAGAAACTCTGGCAGGATTTTTGGAAAAATATGTGGAAAATGAGGAAACGAAAAAAGAGCATTCGAAAGAAAAGGGATGCTCGATATTGACAGTAGGGCTTGGTAACCGTGAAGTGACGCCGGATGCGTTGGGACCATATGTGGTAGATCAGTTGAATATCACCAGGCATATGGTACAGGAATATGGAAGATATGGCGTAGAAGAAGAAAGCCGGATCGTAAGTGCAATCGTTCCGGGAGTGATGGCGCAGACAGGGATGGAGACGGCAGAGATTGTGCAGGGAGTCGTAAAGGAGACAAAGCCGGATATGATCCTGGTGATCGATGCGCTGGCGGCAAGAAGCAGTAAAAGACTGAACCGGACCATACAGATCTCGGATGCCGGGATCCATCCCGGAGCGGGTGTGGGGAATCACAGAAGCGTGATCACGAAAGAGACGATGGGAATCCCGGTGATCGCGATCGGTGTTCCGACGGTAGTGGATGCCGCAACGATTGTAAATGACACGATGGAGAATTTTATTGCGGCACTGGAGACGTCGGAGAATTTGAAAGGGGTAGGTGTCGTATTGCAAGGATACAATTCTGCGGAAAAATACGAACTGGTAAAAGAACTGATCGCACCACATCTGAACGGAATGTTCGTAACACCGAAAGATATCGATGAGACGATAAGAAGGATCAGCTATACCGTCTCGGAGGCATTGAATCTGTTATTTTCAGGAAAAGCAGGGGAATCAGAAAAAAAAGAAGAAACAGCATAGAAAATGAGATGACTGCATACCTTACCTTTAGAAAGTAGAGCGTAAGATTAACAAAATATCGGGGTGTGCAGGTGTGAAAGAACAAGACATGCAGAGCAGATGCAAAAAATATATACGGCATGCGGTGAGGATCATTGCTGGATGTTTTCTGATCTGTATCATGAAAGAAACAGGTGTCGGAACCGGAATAATAAATGGAAGGGTTTTTGCAGAAAAAGGGAAACAGGAGATTGCGGACGGTGCTGTCAGAATGATGCTGCCGGCACTTGTCTATGCGGCAGAAAAGGATCAGACGGATACTCCGTCAAAGGATCTGGCATGGGCAGTGATGCGGTGGTTATGGCCTGCCGGTGCATTTATGACAGAACAAGGGAAGGAAGAGACGGCCGGCGAAGATTCCAGGACGTATGCCATGATACTGGAAAAACAGGAAAATGATGAGAACGCCGTAGATAAAAATGGCAAACTGATCACACAGAATCCGGATACAGAGGAGAAGGAGACATGGAAAACACCAGTGGTAAAAGCAGATATTTCCATGGAAAAGCTAAGAGATTATGAATATCTTATGAGTCATTTCTATACCGTGGACAGCAGTACTATGGCAGATGAGGGATTGATCAATGCAGATAAGCTGATGGGAAAAGATATGAAATTAAATCCGGATACAAAAGGGGCTAAAGTCCTGATCTACCACACGCATTCCCAGGAACAATTTGCAGATTCTGTTCCGGGAGATGCCGGTACATCAATTGTGGGAATGGGGACGTATCTGTCTGAACTTTTGAATCAAAAGTATGGAATATCCACATATCATCACGAAGGGGTATATGATCTGGTGAATGGAAAACTGGATCGGAGTAAGGCGTATCAGCTTGCAGAGCCGGATGTGCAGAAAATACTGAAAGAGAATCCGGCTATCGAAGTTGTGATCGATCTTCACCGGGATGGCGTGGCGGAAGGAACGCACCTGGTGACAGAGATAGACGGTAAGCCGACGGCACAGATCATGTTCTTCAACGGGCTCAGCAGGACACGGGCAAATGGAAATATCAGTTATCTGTCCAACCCATACCTGGAAGATAACCTGGCATTTTCCCTGCAGATGGAGATTGCAGCGGCAACATATTATCCGGGATTTGCCAGACACATTTTTCTGCGTGCGTACCGTTATAATATGCATTTCAAGCCAAAGACACTTCTGATCGAAGCCGGAGCGCAGACCAATACAGTGGAAGAGATGCGCAATGCGATGGAGATTCTTGCAGAACTTCTGCATCAGGTGTTGTCTTGATTCAAAAATATTTTTATGATAAGATATTCAAAGTATGGAAAAATCTGTATGATCCTTATGAATAATATATGACAGAATAGCTTTCGGCATTTTTCATACGGATGAAACGGAGAAAGGATATAGAAAGAATGGCGAAAAAGAATACATATGATGCGGGCAGTATCGCGATCCTGGAAGGACTGGAAGCGGTAAGAAAAAGACCCGGAATGTATATAGGAAGTGTTTCAACCAAAGGTCTGAACCATCTGATCTATGAGATTGTGGATAATGCGGGGGATGAGCATCTTGCCGGATATTGCAACGAGATCCATGTGACACTGGAAAAAGATGGATCAGCAACGATCGCAGATAACGGACGTGGTGTGCCGGTAGACCTTCATGCGACCGGCGTATCGGCGGCACGTGTGGTATATACGACACTTCATGCGGGCGGAAAGTTCGACGATTCGGCATACAAGACCAGCGGGGGACTCCATGGTGTCGGTTCCTCTGTCGTAAATGCATTGTCAACTTATATGGATGTACAGATCAGCAGGGACGGATATATCCATCATGACAGGTATGAACAGGGAAAACCGGTGATCGAACTGGAAGACGGATTATTGCCGACGATCGGAAAGACAAGAAAGACCGGAACGAAGGTGAATTTCCTTCCGGATGATACCATATTTGAAAAGACAAAGTTCAAAGCAGAAGAGGTAAAAAGCAGGCTTCATGAGACAGCGTATCTGAACCCGGATCTTAAGATCGTGTTCGAAGATAAGAGGGGAGCGGAGCCGGAACAGGTCATTTATCATGAGCCGGATGGAATCCTTGGATTCATCCGCGAACTGAATCACAAAAAAGAAGTCGTGCATGATCCGGTGTATTTCAAAGGGGAAGCAGAAGGCATCGAAGTAGAAGTGGCCTTCCAGTACGTCAATGAGTTCCATGAAAATGTGCTTGGTTTCTGCAATAATATCTATAATGCAGAGGGAGGAACGCATCTGACCGGATTCAAGACGACGTTTACGACAGCAATCAACCAGTATGCAAGAGAACTTGGAGTTTTGAAAGAAAAGGATGCGAATTTTACCGGGGCGGATATCCGTAACGGTATGACTGCAATCGTATCCATCAAACATCCGGATCCGAGATTCGAAGGACAGACCAAGACAAAGCTTGATAACCCGGATGCGGCGAAAGCCTGTAGTAAGGTGACGAATGATGAGATCATCCGCTTTTTTGACCGGAATCTTGAGACCCTTAAGAAGGTGATCGGATGTGCAGAAAAGGCGGCAAAGATCCGTAAGACGGAAGAACGTGCGAAGACCAATCTGCTGACAAAACAGAAATACTCATTTGACAGTAACGGAAAGCTTGCCAACTGTGAGAGCCGTGATGCGTCAAAATGTGAGATATTCATTGTGGAGGGTGATTCTGCCGGAGGTTCTGCAAAGACGGCCAGAGACCGTATGTTCCAGGCAATCCTGCCAATCCGTGGTAAGATCCTGAATGTGGAAAAAGCAAGTATCGATAAAGTACTGGCAAACGCAGAGATCAAGACAATGATCAATGCATTTGGCTGTGGATTTTCCGAAGGATACGGAAATGACTTTGACATCAGCAAACTGCGTTATGATAAGATCATCATCATGGCTGATGCGGACGTGGATGGTGCCCATATCTCGACACTGCTCCTGACGTTGTTCTACCGCTTTATGCCGGAACTGATCTTTGAAGGACATGTCTATATTGCGATGCCGCCTCTTTACAAGGCGATGCCCAAGAAGGGCGAAGAAGAGTATCTGTATGATGACAAGGCACTGGAAAAATACAGAAAGACACATGACGGTCCATTTACCTTGCAGAGATACAAAGGTCTTGGAGAGATGGATGCGGAGCAGTTGTGGGAGACTACCCTGAATCCGGAGACCAGGATCCTGAAACTGGTAGAGATTGAAGATGCAAGAATGGCATCCGGTGTAACCGAGATGCTGATGGGATCGGAAGTACCGCCGAGACGTTCCTTTATCTATGAGAATGCGACGGAAGCGGAACTTGATATATAGAATAGGAGTGAGAAAATGCAGGATTCACAGATCGTCAGAACCGAATATTCGGATGTGATGAAAAAATCATATATTGATTATGCGATGAGTGTAATCATTGCCAGAGCCCTGCCGGATGTAAGAGACGGATTAAAACCGGTACAGAGACGTACACTTTATGACATGCATGAACTGGGAATACGGTATGATAAACCGTACCGTAAGTGTGCGCGTATCGTCGGAGATACCATGGGTAAATATCACCCGCATGGGGACAGCTCCATCTATGATGCACTGGTGGTCATGGCACAGGAATTTAAAAAAGGGATGGTCCTTGTAGACGGACACGGTAACTTTGGTTCGATCGAAGGAGACGGTGCAGCGGCAATGCGTTATACCGAAGCGAGGCTTGCGAAGATCACGCAGGAAGCATATCTGGCCGATCTGGACAAGGACATTGTAGACTTTGTGCCAAACTTTGACGAGACAGAGAAGGAACCGGCCGTACTTCCGGTACGTATTCCGAACCTTCTGGTCAACGGTGCGGAAGGTATTGCGGTCGGTATGGCAACCAGTATCCCGACACACAATCTGGGTGAGGTTGTGGATGGGGTGAAAGCCTACATGAAAAATGATGAGATCACGACCCGACAATTAATGAAATATATCAAAGGACCGGACTTCCCGACAGGAGGAATCGTGGTCAATAAGGACGACCTGCCACAGATATACGAGACAGGAACCGGAAAGATCAAGATCCGCGGAAAAGTTGAAGTGGAAGATGTGAAGGGCGGAAAGAAGCGTCTGGTTATCACAGAGATCCCGTATACGATGATCGGTGCGGGAATCGGAAAATTCTTAAATGATGTCTGCAATCTGGTGGAGACCAAGAAGACAACGGATATCGTAGACATTTCCAACCAGTCATCCAAAGAAGGCATCCGTATCGTCATCGACCTGAAAAAGGGGGCAGATGTAGAAAACCTGACCAATATGCTTTATAAGAAGACCAGACTGGAAGATACTTTCGGAGTAAATATGCTGGCAGTTGCAGACGGAAGACCGGAGACTATGGGCCTGAAACGTATTATTGAGGCACATGTAGACTTCCGGTTTGACATGGCAACGAGAAAATATAATACACTGCTGAAGAAAGAACAGGATAAAAAAGAAATCCAGGAAGGTCTGATCAAAGCGTGTGATGTAATCGACCTGATCATTGAGATCTTAAGAGGAAGCCAGAGCATAAAAGATGCAAAGGCATGTCTGGTGAACGGTGAGACAGAGAATATCAAATTCAAGTCTTCTATTTCAAAAAAAATGGCAGGAATGTTAAGGTTTACAGAGCGTCAGGCAACTGCGATCCTGGAAATGAGGCTCTATAAACTGATCGGTCTGGAGATTGAAGCACTTCAGAAAGAGCACGAGGAGACACTTGCGAAGATCGCAAGATATGAAGATATCCTGAACAATTATGATTCTATGGCGGCAGTCATCATGGAAGATCTGGACCGTATCAAGAAAGAATTCGCAAGAAATAGACGTACGGTTGTAGAGAATGCAGAAGAGGCTGTGTTTGAAGAGAAGAAAGTGGAAGAGCAGGAGATCGTATTCCTGATGGATCGTTTCGGATATGCAAAGACGGTTGATGTCAGTACGTATGAGCGTAATAAAGAGGCAGCAGATAATGAAAATAAATACATCCTGCACTGCATGAATACCGGCAGGATCTGTATTTTTACAAAGGATGGGAAGATGCATCAGGTGAAAGTGATGGATCTCCCGTATGGAAAATTCCGTGATAAAGGACAGCCGATCGACAATATCAGTAATTACGACAGTACACAGGAAGAAATTGTGTATATCTGTGATTCTGAACAGATGCGGTATGCGAATCTGTTGTTTGCCACAAAGCAGGGCATGGTCAAGAAGGTCGGCGGAAGCGAATTCCAGGTAACAAAACGCACCATTGCGGCAACGAAACTTCAGCCGGAAGATGAAGTCGTGAATATCAGGGTGGTGACGGAGAACCAGCATATTGTACTGCAGACAGCAGATGGATTTTTCCTGCGTTTTCCGGCAGCAGAAGTTACGGAGAAGAAGAAAGGCGCGATCGGAGTGCGGGGTATCCGCTTGAAAAAAGACGATGCATTGACGAATGTATACCTGTTTGAAGAGGGAACTGAGTGTAAGATTTCATACCATGAAAAAGAAGTTACCCTGAACCGCCTGAAACTTGCAAAACGAGACGGAACAGGAACCAAATACAGAGGGTAAACGATATGATACAGAACATTGAACCACATGTATATAGAAATGAATATGTCCCGGAGCCGCCAAAGGAAGACAGCGTGATCTTGTATTATGAAGGAAGAAAGATTCTGGTGAAGCTGGAAGATCAGGAGATTTCTTTCCTGACATTCAAAGAGGCTGCAGTCTGTTATCCGGATATCTATGAAGATTATACGTATCTCTTCTCGATTGACGGACAGGGATACTATCTGACGGATGGAATCGACCCGGCAGACTTTCCGGGGTTTGAACTGAAGGATAATCAGTATTTCCGCGAGGCCAGACCAAAGTACAGACAATTTGCCGCAGTGACAGGATGGCAGCTTTACCGCTGGTATCAGTCACGGAAATTCTGCGGCCACTGCGGGCAGCCTATGGTACATGACGACAAAGAACGCATGATGCGTTGTCCGGATTGTGGAATGATGGAATTTCCGAAGATATGTCCGGCGGTGATCATAGCTGTCACACATGGAAATAAGATCCTGATGTCGAAGTATGCGGGAAGAGAATACAAAAAGTATGCACTGCTTGCAGGATTTAATGAAACAGGCGAATCCATTGAAGAGACGGTAAGGCGTGAGGTCATGGAAGAGGTCGGACTGAAGGTGAAGAACCTGCGGTATTATAAGAGC
>ENA-ORTP01001134-ORTP01001134.1-human-gut-metagenome-genome-assembly--contig:-NODE-1134-length-29264-cov-4.668938_pt1 | contig 29264 bp, 46 predicted proteins | sample MGYA00241913_ERZ509190 | MGnify/ENA primary metagenome ERZ509190 (study PRJEB26280, sample SAMEA2338839) | human gut metagenome | biome: human gut; feature: human-associated habitat; material: faeces...
CCGAAATGGGGTATCGTGTTGGATGGTCATGCTATGGAGCTGCCGATGTTGGAGCACCACATAAACGAGAGCGAGTGTTTATTGTGGCATACTTCGGACTGTAGCGATCGACGCAGTCTTAAAAGCAAACAGCAAGGAGTAAATAATCAGGTAAAGGCATATTGGCGAACTCCGCAGTCGCATAATGGTGCACAAGGGCCTAAATCTAAGATGTTTTATGAAGAGTGTTTAAAAACTGGTCAGTCAGCAATAACACTCGTAGACCAAGTTAAAAATCAGTTGGCCAACAAGGTGAAACTGAATAAAACAGAAGGACAGTTAAATGCCGATTGGGTTGAGCTACTAATGGGATTACCAATAGGATGGACTGACATAGATGTTGCAAATGAGGATATTGAAAGCTGGACCGGCTGGACTGCTCCGATAAATGTAGAGCAATACGCATATGAACCGCCAAGAGTAATAGTTGGGCAGAAAAACAGGGCGAAACGACTAAAGGCATTAGGTAATGGTTGTGTGCCGCAGCAGGTATATCTTGTGTTCGCGGCAATTGTGGAGGTAGAAAATGAAGCGTGAAGCAGTATACACATTATTATTTATCTTTGCTGCAGGTTTCCTATGGCAGCTCGGTTGTGCGTTGGCAGAGGTTATTGTAGAGTGGCAGATCTGGCGATAAGTTAAAACGGCCGCGCATACTAACTATATACAAGCATAAAGGGAAGTATACCCCTGCGGAGGTGATTAACCCGTAGGGGGGCGGCCTTTTAAATATAAGTTTGGAGTGGTTAAATGTGAAATCCTTGGATATAAAAGCCATGATGGCAATGATTAAAGATGAGCCGGAGGATCAATATATACCGGTATTAAAGTCAGTACTTCTGCAGGCTTTGACGGAACTCAAACATCTGCGTCGGAAAAATAGTCAGCTCGGCGGTAAAAATGCCCGGTTAAGGCGAGAGAAGAAAGCTCTAGAAATTATGTTATCGGCGGTAGTAATAAATGACGACGTGGAATGAACTGCCGGCACACCTTATAAGTAAAGTTCGTTCTGACAGTGTAACGCCTGCTTCGGCTTTACCATGTTGTGAACCGATTATGAAGTATAAGAATAAAATTACGGAAGTAGACGGCATACGGTTTGACAGCGAAAAAGAAGCTGACTATTACTGGCAGTTACACTGGATGATGCGCGAAGGTACAGTAAAAGAGGTTGAACTACAGCCAAAATTTGTTTTACAGCCTGGTTATAAGAGAGACGGTAAAAAGATAAGGCCGATTATTTATCGAGCTGATTTTAAGGTGACGGAAGCTGACGGGCATATATATTACGTCGATACAAAGGGTATGCGGACGCAGGTGTATCTGATCAAAAAGAAGATGCTGCTTTATAAGTACCCGGATATTGATTTTAGAGAAGTTTAAGGCGGTGGAGTAGTGGAGAAAATTAGAAGTCTTGTAGGTATGGTATCAAAAAAGAAGTTTTTTTCGGCCTGTAAATGTTATGAAAATAATAAATATGGTGTTGATTATGTCAAACCACAACTTTGCATAGATGAAGAAAGTCATCTCATATTTTGCGACCGATGCGGTGCTATTGTAGATCCGTTTGCAGCAATGCTCATGGTCGCAATTTTTGAAGAACGGCAAAACCGTGAATGGGGTAGATACATGGAAAGTGCTAGACGGTTTTGGAAAATAGCCCACAGCTATAAACCATACAGAGTAGCAATTAAAGAAATGGAAAAGAATATGGGGCGGGGTAATAATGCTATGTTGCCCTGCTGCCCAAAATGTGACAGAGCATTTGATCCTGCAGATATTAAAGCGTATGTTAATAAAAAATATGTCTGCGACTAAGGCGGTGGAGTAGATGAAAAAACCTGAAATAAAGTATGAAAGTTGGTGCCCTGATTGTAAAAGTCAAGGTACTGTGCATTGTAAAGTCTGCCGAATAGAAACTTTAAATGTAAAAAATTTAGCAGTATTACATAGACCTTCTGAATTTATGCCTAAGAACAAAAAGCGTTGGGTAAGAATGGAGCGTGAATAACAATGCCATATACTATAACGATTTATTTGAAATCTGACAACGATATGTTTGATGTTAGTGCTGAGAAAGGTGAAGAAAAATGACTAACGACAAGGCGTATTGTATTCGCAGTAATGCGTTTTATGACAATCGCTGTACTAACACCGACTGCGACCGGCACGAAGCTAATGCACCACTTGTAGATGATGATAGCCGTAGGGTGTGGGCAGAATTTGAATGTAAGGAGTATAAGCATGAATAAAGTGGTTTTGCTTGGAAGGTTAACCAAAGATCCAGACGTAAAGTATACACAGACCGGCAAAGTAGTAACTCAGTTTACTTTAGCGGTAGACAGACCTTTTAAGGACGCCGATGGCAACAAAGAAACCGATTTTATCCCCGTTGTTGTTTGGGGTAAAGCTGCAGAATTAGTGGGTAACAGCTGTCAAAAGGGGCATAGACTACTTGTAGACGGACGGCTTCAGATACGTAGTTACGAAGCCAAAGACGGCAGCAAACGTTGGGTGTCTGAAATAATCGCAAATGGTGTGGAGTTTATCGAACGTAAAGCGGGCGGCGGTAGTGCAAGTGGTGGTGATAAAGGTGGGTTTGAATCGTTCGGGCAGGAGATAGCGTATGAAGCTAATGAGTTTGTTTGACGGTAGCGGCGGTTTTCCGTTGGCAGCTAGTCTGTGTGGGATAGAACCTGTTTATGCGGCAGAGGTGTTTTAAGGCGGTGGAGCAGTGAAAAAATTAAAGACGAAAATATTAAACCTCATCGACAGAGCCTTGGCTAGAATGGGCTACATCGAAATCGAACCGGCACCAACGCTGTATAGGGTAACTACATGGTTTACATATCAGTTGCCTAATGGCTTGAGAGGAAAAACTAGTTATAAAGGCTTAATGAGTTGGGATATGACAGGATATGGCGATTATGTATTAACAGTGTCAATGCGCAATGCTCTAGCCTGTTTGGCGTTACAAGGAACGTACCCTACAACCATTACAGCCGTTAGCAAAGAAGAATACGAAAAATAAGGCGGTGTGCGGGCAATGAGGAATAAAAAAACAATAAAAGAGTTCAGAGCTTTTTACATAATGGCTTCTTCTGTTTATGCTAAATCGTCAAGGAAACGCAAGTGGGGAGTAATCGTGCAATGCAACAAAAAACATGGTAGACCAAGTTCCGAACATCCATGGGAAGTTATTATACCTAGAATAACAGTAATGCCGGGTTGGATAAGCTGGTAATTTAAAGGAGTGTGCGCTGGAGTAGGTATGGAGATTGGCCAGTATTTAGTTTGGAAAGTCTTGATGTAGAGAGGAGTAAAGGTAATGGCCCGTAGTTTTAACGAAAAAATGGAAAAGAAACGACAAGCAGAATATAATCGCTGGAAAGCAGAATGTAATCCGGTATGGCATCGCAGAAATCACTGGTTGCCTAAGTACGAAGAAGATGGCACATGGGAGGATAGCAGGGCGTATAATGTGGAGTTAGGCTGTGACCTTAAAGGTTATGTGGAAACAGTAAGAACATATAATGCCGCAGGAGAGCTTATAAAAACAGAAGAAGTTACCTTTAATGGCAACGGAAAGATTGTAGACAGAAAGGTGCTATGAAGTGTGGAAAGTGCTGATGTAGAGAGGGGTAGAAAATTGATAGATTGCGAAAAGTGTTACAGGCTGAAAAGTTGTGGGGACAGATATTATTGTGCGTTTATAGGTTTAAATCCTTGTATTAGAGGAGAACATACACCAGTACAAGAGTATAAAGGTGCAGCAAATCCGCTAACATCGACAGATCCACGTTTAGCTCATTTACAAGAGCAGCAACGTAGGCGTGAGGAAGCTAGGGCAGGGAAAGAAACAGACGCGGGAAAAGAGCAATACAAGCCGCACAAAACTATGAAAGTAGTATTTAGGGATATCATGGATAAACACGGTGGGATTCCGATATTTCAACCGCTTGGAAATTCGGCATCGTCTAAAGCATTTGACTGGAGCGATATGCATACAACAATTTTTGAAATGGGGTTTGCTGGGTGGGATGTTCCGGCGATTGCTCAAAAGCTGAATGTGAGCAAAAATACGCTATATTCATACATCGGTAGATATAGGGGGTAGCAAATGACTATAGAGGAGATAAAGGCAAAGCTAAAAAGATATCGTTTTATTGCGGGAGAAATTAGTGACTTGCTAGATGAGCGTGAGCGTTTGCGGTCGCTTGCGGAAAAGATTACACCTTCGCTGTCCTTTGCTCCTGTATATGGTGCAAATACGGATAAAATGGCACCTGTGGTTGCTAATCTCATTGAGGTGGAGCGATATATCGAAAAACGCAGCAAAGAGCTTCTGCGAGCAAGGATGGAAGCAGAGCAGCTAATCGACAGACTGGCTGATGAAAGGCACAGGGCAGTATTAAAAAGTTATTATTTTTCAAGACGAAGATGGCAAGAAGTTGCAGATGCTTTGCACTATGACAAAAGATCAGTGCTTCGATTTCACGGATGGGCATTATTGGAAATGGTAAAGATGTCATAGAATGTCACCCCTAACCCATGATAGAATATAAGATGTAAAATAATGTTAATATGATTTACACTCATTTAAGGTATCACCAATAGCACCAGCTCCTGCGGCCGGAGTGATCAAAAGGGCGCACATTAAATTTATAACGCATACGCAGTAACCCGCTCACTATCCGAGCAAGTGGCAAACCGTATGCTAATATATCGGCTATGGCGTTCGCCGTATGATGGCATATGATAGCTGCAATTTATCGTATGAATGATGCGGATAACTACCCATAGCCCCTACCGTGCGGCTAGCAGCAGTCGCACTGGTAGTATCACAGTGTACGGCATAGATGGGGAACACCTATCTACGCTTAAAGGTGCGTGTGTTGTTTGGGTAATCCGGCAACTGCTCGACCCTGCCGTTGGGGTGATACAGCGGCATTAATACTTTAAAATTTCATGAATTTTTAAAGGTGTTAGTGAAATACCTTTATTAAATAAAGGTATAGTTTATATGAGAAGGATGCCTGATGGTCTTGCGTTATGATATCCACTGGCGCACGGCGGAAAACTAATCAGCGTAAAGAATGGCATTAGCTGGGCTTCACTCTAATTTAATCTACATAAATAATTTGGCATTAAAACCCATTAAAACACGGTAATATATATCAGAATTTAGCTTGTGGATTAAAATGATGGTGAAATTAAAGCCAGGGCGTGCACAAAATAAATTTGTTGACACAAAAACATAAAACCCCTATAATTATGTCATGAAATGATTTTAGGAGGGATTTTGTGTTGAGAAATGAAGTTTTAGAGAATTTATCAGAAGAAGACAAGAAAGAAATATGTAAAATCATATCAGACTCACAAGAAACAGCGAATATTGCTTATAGTGATTCAGTTACTCATGCAGCTAAAGCTAATTTCATGTGGGATGAATTAAATAAAGGGTTAAAGTTTATGACAGATTATGGATGGCATGTTTGTTTTGCGAAATATGTAAATTGGCCATTCTGTATTTTGGAAAAAGAGGGTTATTTCTATACATTGATGCGTAAGAATAGATTTTACCGTATACAAAGAAAAAGCAATACTATGCATTATTCACGTTTTTTTGCTCAAAAATTTAATGCTGATGTTAAGAATGTATTGGGAGAACAAGGGGTGTTGTTTTCAGATCAACAGCTTAATCAAGAATATAACTTAACTGAAGAAGAAAACAATAAAATACAATCAATGTTGCAAGAAATCTTATCCCGAGGGAGAGGACTGAAGCAGCATGCATTTATTCTATTTGATATAAAAGATGGAGTGTTAATGTCTGTGGAAATCGTTGTTTTAAATTCAAATTTAAAGATAGCAGACTTCGAAAAATGGGATAACTTGATTGGAGTAGAAACTTCGCATATAACTGAAAAGGTTGATCAGGATAACGTTTTTGAACCTAATAAAAGAGTTAAATTAGGAGTAAAATCAATAGCTGAAAAAGCAGCTAAGGAACAACAGAAAGTTATTGCCAATGAAGATATAGATGATAGTTCAGATGGTATTTAACATATTAGACTAGGAGTGTTGTATAATGAAGCGTGTTTTTAACCCCAAAAGGCTGAACCAAGCCCTTATGTACAGAAATGTGACAGTAAGTGAATTGGCTGAAAGGGTAGGGGAACAACGACAAACTATTTCAATGTATAGAAACGGAAAGATGGATCATATTGATATGGAAAAGGTAAGTAAGATTTCCAATGTATTAAAATTTCCGCTGCAATTCTTTTTTGAGGTAGATAACATAGTAGAAGATGGAGCTGTTTTCTTTAGGTCGCAGTTAACAGCAAAAAAAAACTACGTATATGCGCAGAAGATGCGGTTAAATTTTTTGATAAAAATATATAGGTTTTTGAGTGATTATATTGATTTTCCAAAAACTAAAATACCTAATTGTGCAGGGTTGGCCCCAGAGGAAGCGGCTAGTAAGCTTAGAGATGAATGGGGATTGGGAACAGGCCCTATAAACAATCTTGTTCGCATAGTAGAGGATAATGGTATTGTCGTAGCTTGTTGCTCTACAAAAACTGATGCCATAGATGCATTTAGTAAAAGGTTTATTAGAGAAGGAAGTGAAGAGGTATTTATAATAGGGTATTCAGAAAACAAGAAAACAGCAGCAAGAATACATTTTGACATAGCTCATGAATTAGGACATATTTGTCTTCATAATTGGGATGATGACGAAGAAGTTGATAAAGAAGAATTTAAAGAGAGAGAAAGTGAAGCGAATAGATTTGCAGCAGCATTTTTATTGCCGGAAAAAACATTTGCTATTGACGCAAGAAAAGTAAATGCAAGCATACCCGCATATGCAAAGTTAAAAGAAAAGTGGAAAACTTCAATTCAGGCGATGATAATGAGATCAAAAAACCTTGACTTAATAAATTATGATACTTATCAGAAAGTTATTGTTGATATGCAGAAGAGAGGCTTGCGTAAAGCAGAACCATTGGATGACAAATTAATTACAGCAGAACCCAGTGTGTTAAGAACAGCAGTTATGTTATTGTTAGAAAATAATGTTTTTAATGCAGCTGAATTTATGGAACGCCTATCAAGGGAAGGGAGCATATCGATTTATCCGGAAGATGTAGAAGAATTAATAGGACTTCCTTATGGAGTGTTACAAAAATCAAGGGTTTTAAATTTTAGAAACCTAGCGTTAAAAGGTCGGTAGCAAATTAAAGATTACAATGCAAGCACTTACTTATGTAGGTGCTTTTTTATTTGCAAAGGTGGTGCGGAGAAATGGAACTATACATATTAAACCCCTGGACGCTAATGTTTGGCTTTGCATACAGTAGCCATGATTATAAGGGTAATAGGCGTCTTGAAATATTCTGTGGTGTGTTCGTGTTGGCTTTTGTTAAAGTCAAGAAAACTGGAAAATTCCCGAATAAGCCAACAACAATACTCGGGCCTAAAATAAATAGAAGGTGATATTGTGGCAGTCAATAAACTAAAGCGACCATGCGCATACCCCGGATGTCCTGAATTAGTAGAGCGTGGCTATTGTGAGAAGCATAAGCGTAGCAAAGACTATAACAGAGGCACAGCAGCACAGCGTGGTTATGGGCATAAGTGGCGTAAGGCTAGAGAATTGTTTTTAAACAAGCATCCGATTTGCGCAAGGTGTCCTGATGCTGCAACAGTAGTCGATCACATCATACCGCATAAGGGAAATCAAACGCTGTTTTGGGATAGGAGTAATTGGCAGCCGTTGTGCAAACGTTGTCATGATAAGAAAACAGCGACAGAGGACAGGTAATATACCATTTGATTTGCAATTAAAAATAATTTGAAAATATTTTTGGAGAACTTGGGACAGGGGTAGGGGGTGTAAATCCTTTGAACCCTTCTTTTTGCTATACCGTTTCGCCAGTTGGAATTAAATTTCGCATAAAAATATAGAGGGGGATCAAAAATGACATCAGGAAGAAAAAACACACCAACTCAATTAAAAGTTTTGAATGGCAATCCGGGCAAAAGGCCGCTAAATCAAAACGAGCCAAAGCCTAAACCGGTAATGCCGGAGTGTCCTTCATGGCTGAATGGATATGCAAAAAAGATGTGGAAGGATCTGGGTCTGGAACTGCACAAGCTTGGATTGTTAACAAACATTGACGGCCAAGCTTTTGCGGCCGCGTGTCAGAGCTATGGCATTTGGGTAGAGTGCGAACATGTTTTGAAAGAAAAAGGTCGAGTAATGACGATTAATACAGAGCGGGGCGAATACAACCAACAGCGGCCGGAAGTGTCTATTGGCAACAGTGCTTTGAAAAATTTCAGGTCGTTCTGCTCCGAGTTTGGGCTATCACCAGCAGCCAGAGCAAGTATAACTGTTGCAGATCCCGACAGTGAAAATGATTTTAGTTCGTTGTTGAGTGGGTAATTATGTATTCGGAACAGGAAGCCCGCAAGGCAATAGCCTTTATCGAAGCATTGAAACACACTAAAGGCATTTGGCGCGGTGTAAATTTTGAGCTGTTGCCATGGCAGCGTCAAATAATAGGTGATGTGTTTGGGACACTAAAAAGCAATGGTTATCGACAATACAATACGGCGTATGTTGAAGTACCTAAAAAGAATGGTAAATCAGAAATAGCCGCAGGTGTTGGTTTGAAATTGCTTTGCGCTGACGGAGAATGGGGCGCAGAAGTTTATGGCTGCGCCGCTGATAGGCAGCAGGCAAGTATCGTTTTTGATGTGGCTGTTGAAATGGTCGATCAGAACTCGGAACTAAAGAAAAGAATAAAACCAGTAATGTCGACAAAGCGGTTAATATATAAGCCTACTAAAAGCTATTATCAAGTTTTGTCTGCTGAAGCATTTACTAAACATGGATTAAATGTTCATGGCGTAGTATTTGATGAACTTCATGCACAACCGAACCGGCAATTGTACGATGTTATGACGCAGGGGTCAGGTGACGCAAGGTCGCAGCCGTTGTTTTTCTTAATTACAACAGCGGGCGATGATCCTGACAGAACAAGCATAGGCTGGGAGATACATGAATATGCGGAACGTGTCAGAAAAGGCATTATGAAAGATGATACATTCTATGCCGCGATTTATGGTATCAACGAAAATGACGATCCATGGAATGAGGATAACTGGTATAAAGCCAATCCATCATTAGGGCATACAATTGACATTGATAAAGTCAGAGCGGCGGCAGTGCAGGCTAAAGATAGTCCTGCCAAAGAACGGACGTTCAGGCAACTTAGACTTAATCAATGGGTAAACTATAAAAATACTGATTGGCTGCCTACTGAATTATGGGATGCAGCAGGAGGTATAGTTGATCCTGCAAAACTTAAAAATTTAACTTGTTTTGCTGGACTGGACTTATCAAGCAAGATTGATATAACAGCTTTTGTAATGTTATTCCCGCCGCAAAACGGTCATGAAAAATATCGAGCGTTGTTTAATTTCTGGATACCAGAAGAAAGCTTAAGAGAACGCATAAAGAAAGATAAGATACCATATGATATTTGGTTGAAACATGGTTACATTAAAGTAACCCCAGGCAATGTTGTTGATTACAACGTCATCGAGAAAGATATTGGTGACTTGGCTAAAAAATACAAAATTGAACAAATTGGATTTGACCCGTGGGCGGCTCACCAATTGGCAGGTAATTTAGCTGACGGTGGGTTGGAGATGGTTGAAATGAGGCAGGGCGCAAAAACATTATCGCCACCAACAAAAGAGCTGGAAAAGCTTATTCGGGGACAACAAATAGAACACGGCGGCAGCCCGGTAATGCGTTGGATGATTAATAATGTTACTGTTAAAAGTGATGAAAACGAAAATATACGTCCGGTGAAAATGAAAGGCACTAAACGTATTGATGGTGTTGTTGCTTTAATAATGGCATTAGGTCGCGCTATGATGCAGGAAAAAGCAAAAACTAGTGTATATGAGGAAAGGGGCTTGTTAAGTATATGAATAAAAATCAAAGCGGCTTTTTCGCAAAGATAGCCGAAAAATTATTTAGTGCGCGTAGCCCGACTGTTATGAAAAGTAATTCAACCGGTACAGGTTGCTATGTCCCCAAAAGTAATATCTGTGTTTCGGATCAAACCGCAATGACATTTTCTGCAGTTTGGGCATGCGTTAGAGTTTTATCCGAGACCCTTGCTACCTGTAATTTGCATCTTTACCAAAAAGACGAGAATGGGAAACGGCGCAGAGCGACAGAAAACCCACTCTATGATGTTGTTCATAGTGTGGCGTTAAAGGACAAACAAACAGCTTATTATTTCAAAGAAACAAGTGCTGTTCATGCGTTGTTGACAGGGAACAACTATTCTCAAATCCTCTATAACAATAGGGGACAGGTAATTGGACTAAACCTGCTCCCGCCAAATACTGTGCAGCCAAAGAAAAACAAAGAAACCGGGTATATGACCTATATTGTATCAACATCAAATGGGCAGAAAACACTGTTGCATGATGAAGTGCTACATATACCTGGAATGGGATACGATGGGTATATGGGTTACTCTCCAATCAGAATGGCAATGAACGCTATTCTTCTGGGATTATCCGCCGAGGAATTTGGAGAAAACTTCTTTGCAAATGGAGCTAATCCGTCGGGGATTTTAGAACATCCTCAACAACTTAGCAAAGAGGCTCATGAAAGATTGCGGGAAGATTTTGAGAACAAATATTCGGGGAACAGTAATAGCGGCGGGACAATGATACTTGAAGAAGGTATGAGCTATAAACCTATTTCAATACCTCCAGAAGAAGCTCAATTTATCGAAACAAGAAAATTTCAAATTGAGGAGATAGCTCGAATATACAGGGTACCGCTTCATTTAATCCAGTCTTTAGACAGAGCAACTAATAACAACATCGAGCATCAAAGCCTTGAGTTTATCCAATATAGCATGTTGCCATGGTTTAGAAGGTATGAACAGCAGATGAATATGCAACTGTTGTCAGAAAAAGAACGTTCTGAAGGATATTATTTGGAGTTCGATGTTCTTAGTATGTTGCGTGGCGATAATGTCGGCCGTGCCGAAATGGCACAGAAGATGTTTCAAAATGGCGCATTATCTCCTAATGAATGGCGGGCAATGGAAAATATGGCACCAGAACCGGGTGATGCAGGCAATAAGTTTTATGCCAATGGTAATTTGATGTTGCTTGAAAATGTGGGAAAGGAGGGATCAAATAATGCTAATTGACGAGGCCAGGGACTCAAGGCCGTCAGAAGGAATCATACAAGACTTTAAACAGTTTACGCTTTTGGGCGTAAAAGAGGTTGAAGAAATAGACGGCATGATAACGTTGGAGTTTACCATATCTGATGGAAGTGTTGACAGGGCGAGGGATACAATCGATGTTAACGGCTGGGAACTTGATAATTACCGCAAGAATCCAGTTGTATTGTTTGCTCATCAAACAGATAAACCGCCGATTGCTAAGTCTTTGACTGAATGGGTCGAAGACGGCAAGCTGAAAAGCAGAGCGCAATTTGTTTCTCGTGATATTTCGGCTTTTGGATACAGCGTGGCACAGATGTACAAAAATGGATTTATGAATGCTGTTTCCGTAGGCTTTGCAGCTAAAGAATGGAAGTTCAGCGAAGATGTTAACAGGCCTTATGGCATTGATTTTATTAGGCAGGAATTGCTTGAATATTCCTGTGTGCCAGTGCCGGCAAACCCGCAGGCACTAATTGAAGGGTCGAAAAATCTGAATATTGATATTAAACCACTATTCGACTGGGCGAGCGAATTACTCGACACCAAAGAAAATAGTGGTTTTTTATTTCCCGCAGGGGACATCTACAAATCAGCGAAACCGTTTTCGATTTCGTTGTATCAGCAAAAAAACAATTTGTTAAAAATGAAAGGGGTAAGAAATTAATGAAAAACAAACAAGAATTATTGCAAAAAAAGGCAGCTCTTATTGACAAAGCAGACAGTATTTTAAAATCAGCAGAAGAGGCGGGAGAATTCACGGATGAACAGGAAACAGAAAAGAAAGAACTTCAAAAGCAAGCAGAAAATATTGACCGCCTGCTTGAAGCAAGAGGAGGTATTGATGCAGCAAAAGCTACTGTATCTGCTCCGGCGGTTATTGCCGATATGCATAAAGATGGCGACAAAGATAATGGTGGGTTCAAATCTTTTGGGGAATTCCTGCATGCTGTTGCTTTTGGTGATAAAAAAGGTCGCCTAAACAAAGAACAGAGCATGGGTGATGATAGCTCGGGTGGATACTTGGTTCCCGAACAATATTCTACCGAAATTTTACAAATTGCAGCAGCTAAAACTATTGTGCGTCCACGCGCAACTGTTATTCCGGCTGGCAATCCTCCAGATGCGTCGCTCACTATCCCGGTCTTGGATTACTCTGACAATACCATTGGGGGCGTAGAGGTTGCATGGATTGATGAGGGAGCTGAAAAACCTGGCACAGATGCAAAATTTGACACAGTATCTTTAACTCCACATGAGCTTGCTGGCACGATTACTACTACCGATAAGCTGTTACGTAACTATATGGCAGCCGGCACGTTGTTTCAGAACCTTTTAGGGCAAGCTATTGCCCAAGCCGAGGATATGGCCTTTTTGAAAGGAGACGGAACTGGTAAGCCCCTTGGTGTTTTAGCTACCAGCGCAAATGGGAACACCGGCGCATTAGGGGTTGCGCGCAATACCAGCGGTACAATTACCTATGACGATATTTTGAATATGCTTGTCAAAGCTAAAATGGATGGCGAAAGTTATGTATGGGTAGCCCATCAAGCCACTATCCCTGCGCTTGCTAAAATTCAAGATGCTGCCGGCAACTATATCTTTATTATGGGTGATGCAACAAAAGCTATTCCTTCTATGCTGGCTGGACATCCGATTGAATTTACTGGCAAAACTTTCCCGCTAGGCGCTCGTGGCGATTTGGCGCTGGTAGATTTTAGTAAATATCTGATTAAAGATGGTAGTGGGTTGTATGTTGGTGCGTCTGAACACGCGCTTTGGAAACAAAACAAAACTATCATCAAAGCGTTTACAAATGTTGATGGCAAGCCTTGGGTTAAATCGCCAATCAAACTTGAAGACGGAGTCACAACTGTATCTCCATATGTAATTCTTGAAGCCTAACAAATAAGGAGTGATTAAGGTGATAAAAGTAAAAACACTGAAAGAACTCCGTTACAAAGGTGCTGGCGTAAAAGCCGGCACCGTAATGGAGATCGAAAATAACGTTGCTCAAATTTGGGTTAAAAACAATTTTGCAAAAAATGTTGTTGAAGAAGCTGAAACCGTGGAACTCGAAATGCCTGCCAAGAAACCACCTGCAAAAAGAAACACAAAGAAGGCTGCTGAATAATGGCGTTCGTTGATTTGGCAGAAGCAAAAGCTTATGCTCGCATCGAATACGATGAGGATGATGTGCTTATCCAAAATCTAATCGATGCAGCCGAAGAAGACGCTAAAAGTTATATTCGTATTGATTCACTTGATAATGTACCTAACCCTAATATGGTTAAACTTGCAATAAAAAGACTTGTAGTGTATTGGTATGAAAACCGCGAAGCGATAAGCACGGGGAATAGTATTCCCCGTGAAATGCCGTTGAGCGTGACGAGGTTACTGTATCGTGAAAGGACTATATTAACATGAACCCGGGAGAACTGGACCGTAGGGCAGTGTTTCTTGAATGTGTGCGCACTTCTGACGAAGCGGGCGGATTTAATGAAACATGGATAGAGGCATTTGTGCGGTGGGGGAAACTTATAGTTTATACACCGACACATGTTGATTATCAAGGACAACGCGTAAGCGCAGAGGTGCGAAAGTTGTATATTCGCAAAGACGACGGTATTTCTCCGTCGGTATATATGCGTGTAAATATAGCAGGGAACAGGCATACTATAACCAATGTTCGAGATTATGCGGTTGATGGCAAATATTATGAGCTTGAAGTCTCATTGTTAACGCCATGAGTAGAGCAAAAGGGTATATTAAGATTGGATATGCAGTTGAAGGTTTGGCAGAAGCAGTTGAGCAGATTGGCGTATATGATTTTGAATCTCAAAACAAAATGGAGCAGGCATTTGCTTCAAGTTTAAAAGACATTAGAGATAGCGCACGTCAGCGTGTTGCTATTGGTACGGGCAAATTACGTCGGTCAATAAAAACGAAGTTTGACAAAGCAAGCTGGATTGGCGAAGTAAGAGCAAGAGGGCGGCACGCGCACTTGGTTGAAGGTGGCGCAAAGAAAACCATAGTAAAACCAAAAAAGAAAAAGGCATTAAAAGCAGATGGATTTGGTACTCGTAGATTTTTCAGTAAGGCGGTTATTCCTGCTCGAAGAGCACGACCGTATATGATACCAGCATTTGAAGAGGTCAAGCCCAAATTTACAAAACGCATTAAAGACGCAGTGAAGAGGTGAGTATGTGATAATTACAGTCCCGATGGTAGAGTGGGAAAAAGCACTTTATAATGTACTAGTCAGACATATTGAAGGGTATCCGATAATAAATTCAATGGCGCCTTCGCAGGTGGGCGAAATGCCTGCTGAACGATGGTGCAATATTGGTGCCTATACCGATGTTCCTGCTGCTGCGAAAATAGATGCCGCGTCTCATACAGTAACTACAACAATCGATGTATACAGTAGTTCGTCAAGTAAGCAATCGCTAAATGAAATGTTAAGCGATATAGTAACTGCCGTCCATTCAGGTAAAGTGCTAGATGAATACATAATGGAAAATTATATTTTGTTATCTGTCGGGATAGCATCAATCGAAGCTTTTGAAGTGGATTTTGTCAACGGAAAAAGCGGGCATCAGGGCAGCGTTCGAGTGATCGCTGAAATTAATCAAAAATTTATTTAAGGGGGCTAAAAAATGGCATCTATTAATGTTCCGCAAAGGGGCAATGACAGTGTAAAACAACCAGGTACAGAGTTTATATTATTCGTTAACGCAGGACCGGAAGCAACAATTGCAAATCCTTCATGGGTACCATTTGCTGGGCAGCGTAACGCGGCGTTAGAAATGAGCGCGGATGAACTAGACGCATCCGATAAGAACAGTGAGGGCTGGGGCGAGAACTTGCCCGGGCAAAAAACTTGGAGTATTTCCATGGAAGCAGTAAGTGTAATATCAGCCTATGGTGTTCAAGCCGTAAAACAATGTTTTGTTTCCGGGCAATCTATCGAAGTGCTTCGGTATTGTTCGGACGGAACTGCTGTTCGAGGAAATGCAAGCATTACCGAGTTTAGTGATGATGTCCCTCATGATGACATTGCTACTGTTACGGTTACACTTCAAGGTCGTGGCGCACCAGAATTCATTGAAAATATGGAATATCCAGGTGGTGTGCAAGATTTATCTGCTACAGCTGGCAGCGGGTCGGTTACATTGGCTTGGACAGCACCGCCAGAGGCAACGCTTGTAAAAGTGCAGTACAGTACTGACAAGGTGTTCTGGAACAATGCTAATTTGAGTGTAGCCATAGATGATACTAACGCAGAGGTAACTGGGCTTGTAACAGGGCTACAGTATTATTTCCGGTTGATGGTAGAGGGCGGGCCTAAAGTCGGACGATCTAACATCGCGACAGCAACGCCGACGGCGTAAATTAAATGCCGGGGTTCTATATGAACTCCGGCTTATTTTATTAAAAACGAAGATAAAGAGGTGCAAAAATGTTAAATGCAAAATATATCAAAATCGGTGGGGAACAAAGAAAAATTCTTTTTACACGCGAAGCTCTGTTGAAATTGGAAAGAATGTTGCCGGGGGGCATTTCATTATATTCTGTTGTAGCAGGCGGTATCCTTCCGATGGCGGCACTTATTCCGGCTGTGGCCTTTGGACTTGAAGCAGGCGGACTGCGCCCTTTAGATATGGAACTGGTGTCTAAATGGGTGTCTAAAATCGAAAGAGAAGAAGGGCCTTTTAATTTACTTAATTCTGTTATGGAAGCTATTTTGGCTTCTGGTGCATTTGGTCCCATTAAAGTACTGCATGATGAAATCGAAGCTACTGTTGAAGAAATGGATGTTTCTGACAAAGTAAAAAACTAACTGCGGGCAGTTATACTGACTGGGACGAAAAATTGTTAGCTCCGCTGTGTTATGGTGTGTTGGCAATTGATCCCAGGAAGCAGTATACATATACGCCCGAAGAAATAATAAGAATGTGGCACGGCTATATTGTGCGTGAACACCGCAGGCAGGAATTTTTTATCCAGTACATCACATTGCCAATTATGAACGCCAACGGCGGCAAGCAGATCGGCAAAGGTAAAAGCGCAAAATATAAACCTTTTGAAATGATTGATATTTTAGGCAGGGATGAATATAACAGACGATTTGGGAAGCCTAAGAAAAACAAAAATATCGGAGACATGGAATCATTTATGAATTTATTCGACAAATGAAAGGAGGGATAACATGGCAGAGGTAGCGGGGTTATCAGTGCGACTTCAAGCAAATATTGATGATTTTAGGAAAAATCTTAAACAGGCGCAGAACGCACTGAAAAGAACTTTCGGAAATGAAACCATTCAACAATCGCAGCGTATTGCTGCAGCTGTGAGCGTTCTTGGAGCAGGGCTAGGCGGATTGGGCGCAATGGCTATTAAAGCCGCCGCAGATATGGAACAAACGCGTATGGCGTTTACTACCTTGTTGAAAGATGGACAGAAGGCAAATGTGTTTCTTGAAAAAATGGAAAAGTTTGCTAAAAGCACACCGTTTGATTTACCTGGGGTCTTGAACGCGTCAAAGCAATTGCTGGCGTTTGGATTTGAAGCAGAAAAGGTTATTCCAATATTAACTGCGCTCGGTGATACGTCAGCAGCTCTTAGTTTGGGTGATGTAGGCATTCAGCGATTAACATTAGCTATTGGTCAAATGAATGCTGCCGGGAAAGTGACGACACAAGACATGAAGCAACTAGTTAGTGCGGGTGTTCCTGCGTTTCAATATTTGGCAGAAGCGGCAGGTGTTAGTGTTGCTGAAATTCAAGATAAAATAAGTAAAGGCGCAATTGATTCAGCAACAGGAATCAAGGCTATCATGGACGGCATGAATTCGCAGTATGGTGGCATGATGGCTAACCAAGAAAAAACAATACTTGGAATGTGGGCGAACATTCAGGAAAGTCTAGGGTTTACATTGCGTGATATTGGAACGCAGCTTACTCAAACATTTAACTTACACGAAAAAATGGAAGTGGCCAAGCTTGCTTTAGAAAATTTTTCTAATACATTAAAAGTGGCTGGTATTGCGGAAGCAATGCGGCAGTTGATCCCACCAGAACTACAATATTCTATTATTGCAATAGCCGGTGCTATTACCGCGACAATGATACCGGGACTACATGCGATGGCAATCGCTGCTGTACAAGCAAATATTGCGTTACTTCCATTGGCGCTTAAAGGTGCTGCCATAGCGGTAGCGTTCAAGCTTTTAACAGACGCAGGTGTTAAAGCTAAAGAAGCTATTATTTTAATAGCGGCAGTAATTACGGCAACATATATGCCGGCTATATATAAGTTTATCTTAGCGACGGGGACATCTAGTGTCATAGCGATAAAAGGCTTCATTGCCGCACTGCTGACAAAAGCAGCCACCGTTGGGTCGACAAGCATTGCTGTAAACTTGCTGACAGCAGCTATGGGAATGTTGAAACTAGGGTTTATCGGCGCAATGAAAGCACTGTTAGTTTTTTTGATTCCATTTATAAAAGTCATAGCTATTGCAGCTATAGTCGCTGGTGCAGCCATATACGTGTATCGAAATTGGGGCGGTGCTGTAAAATCTGCTTTTGCAAGTCTTGCCTCGTATATTCCGTCTTGGGCTTCAACAATGCTTGGCGAAATCAATAAGGTTATTAAGTCGCTGTTAGTTTTTGTAGGCCTCGCTCAAGAAGCTAATGTTATAAGTAATAAGAGAAAAACTCGTGGCATTAGTGACGAAGATATGCAAATGATGGAACAGATGAAAAAACAAGCTGCTTTGGAAAAACAAATTTCTGTTGCGACGGCGGGGGGAACTTCTGGTGGTAGTAAAGGTGGCGGTGGCACAAGTAAGCTTGAAAATGAAATTAATCGCATAAATGAACGGATTGTTGATATGCGGGATAAAATTCGTGAAGCTGGCGTAGCCTTTGAGAATTTCCAGGTAAATCAGATGTTTAGCCAACTTGAAGGAGCAAATAAAGTTTATGGAGATCTTATAAAGTCGCAATTAGATGCATATACCCAACTTGATAGTGAATTGAAACGGTTAAGTGATGCAAAAATTGAAGCCGAGCAACTTTATCAAAGGGCTGTGAAGGCTGGAAATACAGAACAAATCAATTCAACCAGGGCGATGCTAGAACAGGTAAAAGCCGAGGAAGTTGCGGCAGCCGAATATGTGAAGAGCGAAAAAGTGCGTATTGCAAAAGAAACAGAAAAAGAAATAAACAGTGTAGCTACTGCAAATAATGCTATTCGGACTGAACTTCAACGGTTGCAGAATGAAGCAAATTTAGTTGGATATATGGAATATCTGACCAACGAACGTGTTGCATTCTTGGCTCACCTTGAAGAAACGCAGGCAATGCAACAACAGTATTATGATTGGCGCATGGAAGCCGAACAATCATACGCAGTTATTGCTATGCAAATGGCTGAAACTCTGAAAAATGGCTTAGCATCTAGTATTTCAGATGCTGTCGTTCAAGGGAAAAATTTAGGTGAAGCATTCAAGGATGTAGGAAAACAAATAGTTGCAATGTTTATACAATGGCAGGTTAAACGCCTTGCGGCTGCGGTGTTAAGCAAAACGATTGGGCAGCAGGAAGCAGCAGCAGTATCTGCACAAGCTGCAACTATGGCCTCTGCTCTAGCTCCTGCGGCGTGGGCAAAGCTTGTTGTGTCGCCTGAATCGGGTGCAATTGCAACTGGATTATTAACGCAGGGTATGGCTGCTGCTGCTGCAATGGGAACAGCTACCAGTGGGCTCCAATCAGCCGGTGGTGATCGTATCGGGGTAGTATCCAGTAACAACAGTATTATGGATATGAAAATACCAGGTGCGGCGAAGGGTGGTATTGTGCGTCGGCCAACATTAGCTGTTGTTGGAGAAAAACAAGGTAGCCCGGAAGCAATCTTTCCTCTTAGTACTCTTAGACGTTTTATTGGCGAGGTAGAAAGCAGCGCAGGTGGTGGTGTAAGCATAGCCATAGGCGAAGTTAATACCGAACGGGAGTATGAAGATATGTTAAGTGACATTAGCTTAGCGGTGGCAGCAGGAAGGCGGGGGATGTAGTGATTAATATACCGCAACGTAACGATTTAGGACGGCAGCTTGTCATAAAAAAAGATGGTCGCAGTTATAGATTGCCCTATAACTGGTCGATAGATGGAGATGGGAACGTCTCCTATCGAATCAAAGAAAATCAAAAAGCATATGCCCATGGAGCGGTTATTAGTGGAGATAGAAAAATAGATAGTAGAACACTGACAATTGAAATCTATGTTTTTGGTACCGATGTAGACGATTACCAAAACCGTGTGAATGAAGTATATAATCATTTTGGACAAAACGATTATCAATTGTTCGCCGGAATGCAAGATAGTTATTATCGTGTTGCTGGTGTATCAAAGATAAAAAATAGTTATTTAAAAAGTTATAAACAAACTGCTGCTAAAGTTGAAATAACATTGGTATTAGCTGACCCATTTAGATATTCAGCAGCGCAAACGCTACGGAAAGAAGTTTTCAACGAAGAGCAAACAGAAACGGCAATAACGTTATTTAATGCAGGATCTGTTGATACTCCGTTAATTTGGAGATTTATACCACTTCCCGACGGTGGGGTGATGCATGACATTGCTATAACTCATGTGGAAAGTGGAGAGTTTTTCAAACTAAAGGATACTTTATTGACAGATCCAGCAAATGTTATTGTCAACGGTCAAGCGGGAACAGTACGACGTGTCGATAATAACGCTGGTAATAGTTTAAACACCTTTTCGGGTTTGTTTTTGCATGCATTACCAGGGCGCAACACTTATATGTACACTGGTGCTGCGGGAACAATAGAAATTGCTTTTGAGGAAAGGTGGTTGACATGAGCAATTTATTGTATGGGTTGCGTCCTTATGGTCGCATTATTCAGGCTGGACCGTTTACCGATGGCGGATCAAAACCTACACCAGACGAATCAATAGGATATTTGCCAGATCAATTTACGATTATTGCATATAATACTGATGGAACCAAAAGCGCAATATTTGGGGCAGGTTCAGAAGCCAATAACTTAGCTAACTTTGAATTTGAATTAATAGAAACTGGTTGTGGTGCAGCTACATTTACATTTAATTCAATGCCTACTAATTCGGAACTGGATTATAAACAAAGGATAGATATCCACCTGTTTAATGACCCGCGGCCTTGGTGGAGCGGATATATTCTATCTAGACCAATCGAAGGGACTACGGCGAAAGATAAGAAGTTTACAGCTCATGGATACTACAATATTTTGGAAAAAGTGATTATTAAACAAGTTTATCAAAACACAGAAGTGTCGCAAATTGTCGCAGATATTGCAAGGCAGATAGAGCGAAAAGTTGGGCTTGCCTATAATGGCAATAAAATTATTAATACAGGGTATACAATTAGTTATCTTGATTTAGATGGTGTGACCGTTAAGGAGGCACTAAATCAGCTGTCAGACTTTGCATTAGATTATGTTTACGGTGTAGATGAATATCGGCAGTTGTATTTCAAACCCAGAGTTGTAGATGTCAATGAACAGGCCCGGTTTTGGCTGGGTTATGGGACGACGACATATGAACCGTCTTTTGACATAACAAAGATCGTGAATCACGCTTATATTAAAGGGGCAGCAGTAGATGATTCCGGCGAACAGTGGTTAGCCGAAGTAGAAAATGTCGAAAGCCAGTTAAAGTATGGCGTACAAGAGGCAATATGGTCATTGCCGTCGGCATATATTGCTGCAGATGCCATCCGATGGGGAAATAATCAACTAGAGTATTATAAAGAACCTGTAAAGTCCGCAAAGGTTGGAGGCGTAAACCTTGAATATCCGCGGGCAGATGGTTCTTTTTTTGTGCGAAAATTGTCAACAGATGGCTTGGCTGTCATTACTTCTTATGACGGCGTAGCTCATGAATATCCAATCTCTAAACTAAAATATAAAGTTTCAGATACGGTCGGTATATCCCTGAATATGGAACTAGGAACACCGGAACAATTATTGACAGAGGATTTATTTAACATTGAAAGATTGGCAAGAGATGCTGAATTGCTGCAGCAGGCATCAACTAAACAAACAGCGACATAAGGGAGTGATGATATGGCGAGACCTAGTGATTATAGGCATGATCCATTTAGCGATATCTCAACAGCGATTAGCCTTACAGAAAGACATTTGATACCCAGCATATCGCCTTATGAGATTAGGCTTAATGAAGTACCAGTAAAAAATAGTCCTACAACAACCGTTATTAAAGAATTTAGTATAACTGGAGGAGCCATAAGTTATGGAGCTGTATATGCGGAAGTATCCGCAACTCCTTCGACAGCACAATTTTTTCCTGACTACAACACTGGTGCAGATGGTGACGCTACATGGAATACCGGGCTGCTACAATTTTCAGCGGCAGATGCGGGAAAACAAATAGAAGTAACGTATTCATCTAAAGGCACGTTGACAGGAGTAAGCTGTAATATGTATCCGTCGTGGTGGCGCGATCGCGGCGACGGCAGCGACGGTGATTTCTACCCTACAGGCAACGTAACGATCGGTGGACGTAAGAATTATCGCAGCGTATACATTCCCGCCGGTGTGACTGTGTCGGTCAGTGGGTTTATAGATATTCGTTGTCAGGGAATGTTTATAAATGCCGGAACTATAAATGCCAGTGGGGGCGGTGGGCTAGCCGGGCAACAGGTAAAAATAAGAAACTTATATGGGGCAAATATAGGTCTTAACGGAAATCCGGGCGAACCTGCAATCGGCGGCGGAGCTGGTGGCGCGGCTGGTTCCAGTTCGGATTCGGGGTATTATGGAGTTAATAGCAGCGGAACTAAAATAGGCGGTTCAAGGCTTAGTCTTGACGCTGCAGGTGTTTTAGCAGGTTGCTATAGCGAAGAAATTCTCGGCGGTGGCGGCGGATCAAGCCCCGGGGTGTATTCGATATCCGAGGGGGGCAGCACGGAAACACTTTCGGGCGCGGTTGGCGGTAATGGTGGCGGCATGATCCGCATTGTAGCAAAATCACATAAAAATATAGGATCGTATATTTCTACAGGTTTAAATGGCACAAGCGTCACAGTGGACAGCGCAATACAGACAGGTGGCGGCGGTGGCGGCGGTGGTGTAATACTCGTAGTATGCGAACGTAATTTAAGTTCCGGTACTGCCAGCGTCGGCGGCGGAGCTGGCGGTTCATATGGTGGTAGCGGCGGAGCAGGTTGGTATCGCGTGATCGAACTGGGGGTGAACTGATGATTATCGCAAATGGGTTGGATATTATATGCTCATACGGGGATACATTTAACTGTGCATGGGAAATTGAAGGTGTGTCTGCTGATGATGATATTACTTTTTCCGTAAAGGCTACAGCCAATAGTTCGGATGTAATACATCAGGCGAAGTGCGACGTTTCAGACCGGTTAATCAATGTCAGTATACCGGCTGCGACATTTGCGGATATACCAGTTGGTTCGTATGTGTACGATCTTGTCTTGCGCAGCGAAGGGCAAGTCACGACGCTACTTTTTCCTGCAAATTTACACATAAAGGCGGTGGTTCACAGTGAGTGATCCAGTAGTTAAAATACCGACAATAAAGCTCACGCCCGTTCCAGGTGGCGTCAATGTAGTCCAATACGGAACGCTGACGATTGGTAGTGTTGAAACTCTTGAAGCTGGATCGGCAGCAACGGTATCGAACAGTGGCACTATTGAAAAAGCTGTGTTAGATTTCGGGATTCCGGCAGGGTTTGACGGTAAAGACGGTGCAGCTGCTACAGTCGCAATAGGAACTGTAACAACAGGAGAGCCGGGAACTACAGCAAGCGTGACCAACGTCGGAACAGACACAGCAGCCGTACTTAATATAACAATACCCAGAGGTGATAAAGGCAAAGACGGCACAGGAGCAGGTGATGTAGTCGCTGCTGCCGATAACACTTTTACAGCTACAAATACCTTTAATGGAGGTTTAAAAACAAAATCCGATATGCAGGCAGTCGGCGTATTGCCAACAGTCTTACAACGAGGGGACTCAAATATTCAGACATATACCCTTAATAACGGCTTGAACCGAAGTGTAGTATTTAGAGACACTGGCGATATGACTGGATATGCCAAAACGTTTATTATTTCTGTTGCTCGGTCAGGCGGAACTGGCACGTTCAGTATTGGTTCTAACAATGGCATTGGAGCTAATACTCCCACAGTTTACATGATGGATGGTGCATTGCCTGATATTGATGATGGCGAAGTATTGAAAATCGCTATGGAAGTGAATGAGCCTGCGAATGCTATCTTTATCTATATCCTTGGAAAGGTGGCGTTGTAATGGGCTTGTCAAGCAAATTGATATTAGCGTCAAAGAAAGCAGGAACGCTTATAAACTGGCAGGGAAACGCAAGCCTTGCTTTGACATATGCAGGAATAGACGCATGTGTATACAGTTATACCCGTGCTTATCAAGATGAAGGAGAGGGGAGCTTGTCTCCTTTACTGCAAACAGTTAAAAACGATACCCAAATTTATAATTTAACTCTTGCAGTCGATCCTAATAGCATAATGTTATTTGAGGCAGCATTGTACTTTTATAATCTTCCGGAGCCTGCCCCTCCTGCTTCCAAAAGGTTTACTGGGCTGTCAAGGCTTATTGTTCACTCTACGACAGGAGGAAGTCCCTTTGTCATAGATAATATGGACAGTCTTTTTGATTCTAACAGTAATTCTTATAACATTTTCAGTGATGATTTAGCTAATTGGGGCTATACAAATCTAACAGCAGCAGCGACTTTAGATTTTACTTTTGAATTGGAGTGGTACGAATGATACAGAAGGTTATTAAATATAAATACGAAGGTAATACCTATGACAGCTTTTCACAGCTAAAGCAGGCATACCCATATATCAGCTTTCCTGCCGGGGCAGGCGATGATGTTCTGTTGGCTTTAGGTATTGAAAAGGTGGAAACATATCCGCCTTTGGAACGCTGTAAGGAACTGCTAATCAATGCCGCTAAAATGCACAGAGATACCGCAGAGGTCGCCCCTGTTGAATACGAGGACAACACCTATGACTTCGACACAAAAAGCCGTGACAGGCTGGATATTGCGTTAAAAGCCCTATCGGTACAGGGTGAAGGCGCAACAATAGGTTGGGCAATGGCAGACAATACAACAACGACAATCACGGCTGCTGACATTATGGGCGTGTTTGTAACAAGCGCAGTCAGAAGCAATGCCCTGCATGAGCAGTACCGGTCGACCAAAGAAAAAATCGAAGCTGCTCAAAGTGCGGAAGAGCTGAATGAAATTGAATTAGGGGGACGAGAATAAATGGATATTGCCGCATTTAAATATGCTGTTGTGGGGGCCTTTAAGACACTGACAACTGACGGATTGGCTAAAACTATAGCGGCGTCAGTAATGGCAGCATGCTTGCACAAGCACGCTGTTTTATTTTACGCTTTTACGTTGCTGGTCTTTTTGGACTGCGCAACGAAGTGGATAGAAATATCCTACAAGCAGTTGTGTGAAGCTGGAAGAAATGAACCGACGGTATTGCAGGCGATCTGTGGAATCCCGGCGGCACGGCGGCAAGGTAGTATTTCCAGCGAAGTCATGAAACACAGGTTCCTCGGTAAACTGGTAGTTTATATGCTGTGTGTGGCCGCCGCGGCAGTTATTGACGTTGTAATGCAACAGTTAAATAATGCTCAATGGGCTGTATTGCTAGTTATCAGCTACCTTGTAGCGACGGAACTATTAAGCATTATCGAAAATCTTAGCGATGCAGGCTGCAAAAACTTGACCGGTCTTATTACACTAGTTAAGAAAAAACTAACATGACGCCACAGGCGGCCGCTAACGAACTAAAAGCCATGCTTGACGCTATGGATCCCCGCTTTCTCACATGGGATAGAGAACAGCGGAAGGTCGAAGCGTTGAGCATGGCTATTGTATTACTGAAAAAGGAGAGGGAGCAAAATGTTAATGAAGCGAATCACATTAAATGAACTGCGGCAGTTGGCAAAGGCCGCCAACGGGAAAATCAATAAAATTTATTTGCACTGGACGGCTGGAAACTATCACCAGTTTTTTGGTGATTACCACCTGAATATTGACAATGATGGCGCGATTATAGCGACGACTAATGACTTAGCGGAGTATAAGGCTCATACATGGCATAGGAATACTGGTGCCATAGGGATCTGTATGTGCTGCTGCTGTGACGCAGTAGCCTATGCAGACGGTCGTGTTGATTTTGGAAATGTGTCGCCGACAGAAATGCAGATAGACAGCATGGCAAAAGTAGTAGCAGTACTGTGTGAGGAGCTTGGATTGGACATTAATGCCGATGCCGTAATGACACACGCAGAAGCAGCAGACTTAGACGATTACGGCCCCGCAACGACCTTTGAGCGTTGGGATTTGTGGAAACTGCCAGATTTACCGGGCGACGGAAAACTGAAACCAGGCGGCGATGTAATTCGTGGCAAGGCGATTTGGTGGCATAATAACTGGTAAACAAATATTTCCAAAATATAAATAGTTTAGTAGTCAAGAAATACTTGATAACTGAATGGAAGGAGGCTTGAATATGAAGAAGGTTAAAGCGTATATTACCAGCAAACTTTTTTGGACTGGTATGATTATAGGCTTTGCTTTGGGAGCGCTGCATAATTATTTCGGGCTGTAGTTTTCAGGCGCTTTCAAGTAGTTTCAAGTAAATTTAACTTGACTGGTAAAAGTAAAATGCCAGTCAAGTCATTGCTAAATGGCTTAACCATACGGTTTATTTGACTTGCTGGCAATTTGCTGTTTCTCGTTTGTCTCGTACGTTTCTCGGGCGAAATGATTAGAAATAAAAAATAGAATTTACATTTTTAAAATTGTTTTTATTGAATAAAACGTACATAATGTGTTATACTTTGGGTACAGAAAGAAGGGACTTGTGGCAAAGTGATCATGGGTCTTATTTTTGTGTCTTTATTGTTTTTTGCTAAATTTACAGCACGTTTTGAAAAAGATAGGGGGGAGATGATAATATGTATAACGTAGAAGATATTGCGAAATACATTATTTCATATTCATATGAGCAAAATAAGCCTGTCAGCAATTTAAAATTGCAAAAACTGTTGTATTTTGTGCAGGGCGAAAGTTACAAAATGACAGGTGAGCCAATGTTTGAAGCTGATATGGAGGCTTGGCAATTTGGACCAGTGGTGCCTTGGGTTTATTATGAGTATTCAAATTATGCCGCAATGCCAATATTAGAAAATTATGACATAAACCTTGAAAAAAAAACAAGAGGTATTATTGAAACTGTAATAAACCGACATGAAAATAATTCTGTTTGGTCGTTAGTAAGAATGACGCATGAGAATGGATCGCCTTGGGAAAAAACGTATGTTGATTACGAAAAAAGGGTAATTGACAAACAACTGATAAAGGAAGCTTTCATTAATGATGCGAACTGATGATCAGTCTAAAAATAGTAGAATCCAAGAAATAATAAAATCTATTGCTGTTCCCCAGCTGGAGGATAATCTTTTAGAAAATCAAATAGAAGAATTGAATGAAATATATGATGGGGACTTTCGACATAGCTATTCTCAAATACTTATTACAATTCAAAATTTAGATGATAGTAAAAGAATTTTGTTGATGACTAATATCGAACAGGTATTGAATTCAATAAATGGCAAGTTATCTCTTCAGGCTCAAAAAGGTCTAAAAAAATTAAATGATCATATACAGTTAGACATTTCAAGACTGAATTATTTTAAAAAAGAGTTTGAGAAGGATGCCGCAAATTTAAAAGATAGAATAGATAAGGCTCAAGCGGAGCAAAGTAACGCTCTTTTGAAATTCACTTCATTGTCTAATCAAATTTCTAAACACGAAAAAGATATTTCAACTGTTAAATCAGAGCATATAACAATTCTTGGCATATTTGCGGCAATAATGGCTGCAGGAGTGGGCGGATTTACTATACTGGGTAATGTTGCAGCTATGGCAGGTTATATTTCGACATATCGCTTTTTTGCAATAACAGCATTTTTAGGCTTTATTTTATTTAATGTAGTTTTTATGTTGATTTACATGATTTCAAGATTAATAGGTAAAAACATATATACGATATGTACAGATGAAAACAGACCACCTAAAGCAGATTGCATACATGTCAAAGAGGACAATAATGACAAAGAATTGTGTAGAAATAACTGTTGTGGGTTGGAGCGGGTCAAGAAAAGATTGCCATATATTTTTTGGTCTAATTTAGTATTAATAGTAGTGATAGTTTTTTCTTTGATTTCAGAATACTTAGTCATGAAGTATTCTTTGGCAGATTGGCTAATAATATTATTGGGTTTTATATTTATAGAATTAGCACTTTATTATGGAATAAAAAACAGTAAATAGGGATTAAATAAAAAGCACTTTGCGAAAGCAGAGTGCTTTTTTCTATGGAGGGATAACATGTATGAAAAAATCAAAACTAGGATATCTAATAATCGCTTTCTTACTGGCGTGGGTGTTGGCGCAATTCTTTTTCTTCTCTGCTACATGTACAGCCACAGAACTACCCCCACAGCTGACGATATCACGAACGCAATATATAGAACTCAAGAACATAATCAACGAGCAGGAGAGCTTACTGACGCAGCTAGAGGAGAAATTACAGACGCTGGAGCAGACGTCACCAGAGCTATTGAAAACGTTGAGCGAGCAGAAAACATTGCTAACAAAAACGCAGGAACGATTGAGGAATGCCGAAACATTGTTAGCACTCTCAAAGATAGAACAAGAGAAGCTAAATCAATCCTTACAGACGTTGAGCGAACAAATAAAGAAGCAGAAGGACGTTAGCAGGCGCAGGGAACGGCAGAAAGCCTTTTGGGGCGTTGTCGGTGGAGTGCTTGTTGGATTGTCGGTTAAATAGTAAAAGCCTACCTTCATAGGTAGGCTTATTTTTTATGCAAAAATTAAAAGTATTTTATTAAAAAGTGTTGACAGTACGTATTGATACGTGTTATAATATACACACAGGGAGGCGATCAAGTGAAACCTAAAGAATTAATAAAAATTCTTGAAAGCAACGGTTGGAAATTAGAACGGACAAGAGGTTCACACCATATATTCAAGCACCAACATAAGCCGGGAATGCTAACCGTTCCACTTCACAACACCGATTTAAAACCGGGAACGCTAAATCAAATCCTAAAGGTTGCGGGGCTGAAATAAGCCCCCTGCTTTTAAAACAATAAACAGTAGATGAAAAAGGAGGACTTAAAATGGAAAAACGTATCTATCCAGCTATTTTTCACCCTGAAACAGACGGCGGATATTCTCTTTATTTCCCCGACCTTCCTGGTTGTATTTCCGAGGGGAACACTTTAGCTGAAGCGTTTGACAATGCTCAAGACGCATTAGGGATTTACTTATATTCTATGCTTCAGGATAAAGCTGCTTATCCCGTAGCAAGCAAACCAGAGGCACTCGCAATTGCTAGTGGTGATTTTGTAACTTTGGTAGAATGGGATGAATTAGAGTACTTACGAAAAACTGATAACAAATCAGTAAAAAAGACGTTAACCATTCCCGCTTGGCTTAATGCAAGAGCAGAGGCGCTGCAGATCAATTTTAGCAAAACATTAAAAGATGCATTGATTCAGAAGGTAAGCAATTTATAATTAATAAAAACACTAAAGTCGAAGCCTACTAACTATGGCAGGCTTTGACTACAGTTTGACTACAACTTATAAAAATAAATTGCCGCAGTTTAGAAGTTATTGCATATAATAGTGGCTTGAATACTAGCTTTAGCGCATGGGGAAAGGGTTTAGAAAACCATATTTTTTGACGCACCATCTTGAGGGGGTGGCGGGGAGACCCGTGTGGGTTCAAATCCCACCA
>ENA-ORTP01001137-ORTP01001137.1-human-gut-metagenome-genome-assembly--contig:-NODE-1137-length-29242-cov-3.412512_pt1 | contig 29242 bp, 30 predicted proteins | sample MGYA00241913_ERZ509190 | MGnify/ENA primary metagenome ERZ509190 (study PRJEB26280, sample SAMEA2338839) | human gut metagenome | biome: human gut; feature: human-associated habitat; material: faeces...
GTCAATATATTTTCCCAGATTCTGGTCTTCAATATAAGTATCCAGGCGATCAAAAATTTTCTCTACTCTGGTTTCTGTCACATCGTTAAGAGAAGGAATCGGCTGTGCTTTGATCTTGGTCTTACAATATTTTTTAATATCCCGCAGCTTATAGACTTCCCGGCCAACGACAAAACTGAAGGCCATCCCTGTTTTGCCCGCACGGCCTGTACGGCCGATGCGATGCACATAATACTCTTCGTCCTGTGGAAGATCATAGTTAAAGACTGCGTCCACATCATCCACGTCAATCCCCCTTGCTGCCACGTCTGTGGCTACGAGAATCTCTGTTTTTCCATTTCGGAAGCTGCGCATTACCCGGTCTCTCATGGTCTGCTTCATATCTCCGTGAAGACCTTCTGCAAAGTAGCCTCTTCCCTGAAGCTCCTGTACCAGTTCATCCACACCTTTTTTTGTATTACAGAAAACCACCGACAGTTTCGGATCATAAATATCCAGAAGACGGGACAGCACTTCTCCCTTGTTTTTCGGACGTACTTCATAATAATACTGGGTAATATTCGGTACAGTCAGCTCCTTACGGATCACTTTGATCGTCTGTGGATTCTTCTGATACATTCTGGTCAGCTCCAGAATCGGTTTTGGCATGGTTGCGGAAAAAAGCAGCGTCTGTCTGTCTTCGCGGATTTCACGGAGAATGGTCTCAATATCCTCACGGAATCCCATATCCAGCATCTCATCGGCTTCATCCAGCACCACGGTACAAATATCGTCAAATTTAACGGTTTTTCTTCGCATATGATCCATGATTCGTCCCGGTGTTCCAATGATGATCTGCACCCCGGATTTTAAAGAACGAATCTGTTTGGAAATCTCCTGTCCTCCGTAGATAGGCAGAACCTTGACAGAGGACATATATTTTGCCAGCTTACGAATCTCATCTGCCACCTGAATCGCCAGTTCTCTGGTAGGGCAGATAACCATCGCCTGTGGTTTTTTCAGTTTTGGATTTACTTTCTGCAGGATTGGAATCGCAAAAGCCGCCGTCTTTCCCGTACCTGTCTGTGCCTGGCCAATGACGTCTGCGCCTTCCAGTTCCACCGGGATCGCTCTGGCCTGAATCGGGGTCATTTCCTCAAATCCCATGCTGGCCACTGCCTTTAAAATCTCCGGCTTAATATTCAGTTCCATAAATTGTAATGATTCCATATCCTACTCTCTTTCTAAATGTATACAACTCTGTTTATCGCGTTAATCCGCCGATAAAAGATACCATAGCCCATGGAGAAAGTCAAACACAAAGAAGAGAATTTTTACTATATAATGCTTCTTTTCGGTCTTTTTTCACCGGAAAGGCTTCCCTTAATTTCCTTACTTCTTCCACATCCACATCTCCGATCAGCAGACTTTCTTCTTCACATAACACCGTCATTCTCTCCCCGGTCGGTCCGTAGAGGGCAGAATGTCCATTATAACTTAACCCGCCGCCTTTTCCCGTCCGGTTTACTCCGGCGATAAAGCACTGGTTTTCAATGGCTCTGGCCTGAAGCAGGCAATCCCACTGGCGAATCCTCGTTTCCGGCCAGTTGGCAATCACGACGATGATGGCGCTGTCTTCGGAACTGATCTGAAAGATTTCCGGGAAACGAAGATCATAGCAAATAAAAGCCCCCAACGTTGTTTTTTCCCACTCCATGGTGATGATCTGCTTTCCTCCCTGAAAATATTCCCCTTCCTGCCCGTAGGTAAACGGGTGGATTTTTCGATAATCCATCCGTATTCTTCCATTTTCAATCACAAACAGGTGATTTTCATAGTTCTTTTTTTCTGTCTCTTCTTCCCTTTCTTTTCCTGCTCCATGTACGGAAAAAAGCTCCTGCTGGTCACCGGTCTCCTTCTGGTCTTCGTTTATCCACTGCCGGTCTTCGTTTACCCACTTCCGGTCTTCGTTTATCCACTGCCGGTCTTCGTTTATCCACTGCCGGTCATTCACCGGAACAGCACAGCCGAAAACCACCGTCATTTCATAGTAAAGACTTCTCTCCCGAAAAAATTCCACCTGTTCTTCCCAGTCTTTCGTTGTTTTTTCTACATTCATGGAAAACCCGGTCAGACTCATTTCCGGAAAAAGCAGTAGTTCCACATGGTTTTCTTTGGCCTTCTGAAAAAATTCCTCCGCCCTCTTTTTATTTTCTTCCACGTTTTCCCATAAAATATCGGTCTGCGCCAAACCAATTCTCTTCCTTGTTTTTTCTTTCATTTTCCTTCCCTCCCTGTCATTTTTTCCAAAAATTTCTTTCCGGGATTTATTTTTCCTGAAAAAGGGGTTGTTTTTCGTTTCTTTGTATGCTAGTATTTATACATTCGATACATAGTTTTTAAAACTACATCATATAATATGCAAAGTGCTTTGTGTCTGTTGCGACCAGAGCAGATTCATGTTAAGGAGGTACTTATTATGTATACAAAATTAAAAGACCCGGGAAGCGCCATCACACACCTTATCGCCATGGGCGGAGCAGTAATCTGCGCTTTTCCTCTCCTTGTAAAAGCGGTTCACAGCCACAATGCCATTGCGGTCTTCGCCATGGCTGTTTTTATTGGCAGTATGATTCTTCTTTACGCTGCCAGCAGCCTTTATCACTCTCTGGACATTTCTGCAAAGATTAATCTGCTTTTTCGACGGATCGACCACGCCATGATTTTCGTCCTCATTGCCGGTTCCTACACTCCGGTCTGCCTTCTGGCTCTTCCCCGGAGTAAAGGGCTTCCTCTGCTGGCCTTTGTATGGCTCGTTGCTCTGGCTGGTATTGCTTTAAAGATTTTTATCATCAACTGTCCGCACTGGATCAGTTCTGTAATGTATATCGCCATGGGCTGGATCTGTATTCTGGTTTTCAAACCTCTTGTGGCATCTCTTCCGCCCGCAGCTTTCGGCTGGCTCCTTGCCGGCGGAATCATCTACACCATCGGCGGAATTTTATACGGACTGAAACTTCCTGTCTTTGACCGGCTTCCTGCCTGTTTTGGCAGCCATGAGATTTTCCATCTTTTCGTTATGGGCGGAAGTTTCTGTCACTTTATCTTCATGTATGTGTATATGCTGTAGAAAATGGCAAAAGGCTCTGGTGTTGGGGATTTTTTTCCCTGATCAGAGCCAGTTTTTCTTTTCTGGATATTTGTTTTATGGCGTACTCTCTTTTCAGGGCTTCCTGCTTCGTCTCATATTGTTCATAGTAAATCAGACGAACAGGAGCCCTTGCTTTGGTATATTTGGCTCCTCTGCCCTCATTATGTGCTTTTATCCGCTTTTCCAGATCTGTCGTCCATCCCGTATAGAGGGTATGGTCGCAGCATTCCACAATGTATGTATAGTGCATTTGTTCTCTCCCTGGGATAATCCGGGTTTTCCCGGATCACCCCTATCTTAACAACCGAATTTTCTGGTGCTTTATCCATAAGCTTACCGGTGTAAAACTGTGATGTTCTTCTGTTCTGGTTTCCTCTTCTGCCATTGTATCATAAATTCGGTCGTAGTTTTCAAAGGTTTTTTCTCTTATTTATCTTATGCAGAGTTTTTTTCTTTGTTCTCCTGCCGCTCTTTTTTAATCTTCCAGATATTCTGTCGGATTGATGGCTTCTCCTTTGCAGGTCATCTTCATAAACAAATGCGGGCCTTCCAAAGTAAAGGTTCTGGAGGGTTTTGCCACCGCGGCGATCACCTCTCCCTTTTTCACCTCATCTCCTACCTCATATTGAATATTCTCCAGTTGTCCGCAGGTAATTTCGTAATAATCTCCGATAAGAATCGTCATCATCTTCCCATAACGGTCGGAAGAAAATACATTGACGACTCTCCCGTCCGCTGCTGCCACTACTTCCTGTCCCTTTTTTGCACCAATAAGAATCCCGTCATTGCAGGCATACTGATCAAGGGTAGTATAATATACGGTGGTATCCATGCTGTATGGCAAAATAATGTTTCCCATTACCGGCCAGGTTAATTTTTCCTTTCCATCATAATGAAATTTTTCCCCCGATGTATTGGCGGCTGCCCGGCTATGGCTTTTGTCCTGACGGTTGTCCTCCTGTTCTGCGGCAGAGTTTTCCTCCTTATCCACAGCATTCTCTGTTCCGTCTGTCGATTCTTCTGTTCTTAAAGCGTCGTCTTCCTGGCTGTATCCCTGATTTTCTTCCTTTGTAATCACATCGTCATTATCTCCGATGGTTTCTTTGACCTCTGTATCCTTCGGTGTTTCTTTCCCCATTTTGATGTTATATGCGGTCAAAACAGATAAGAGTAAAAATGCTGCAATTACCAGACTTGAAAGATATTTTTTGTCTGCAAATTTCCTCAGTTTATTCATTTCATCACCTCTGGCTATAGCTTTGCCCGCCAGTGAGAAATTATACATTTTTTTCTTTTTTATTTTTGTTTTTTTCGTTCTGTTCCCGGATAATAGTAGGAAAGTATCGTCTGAAAAGAAAGACCTTTCTTTGCCAGTGCGTTGGCGCCATACAGGCTCATTCCCATGCTGTGTCCTTTTCCCACAGTAACGATCCTCAGCCTGTCTCCATAATTCTCCAGATAAAAATTCGCGGAATTCAGCGCAAAGATTTCTTTCCATTGCTCCCCTGTCCACGAATGGTTTTTTGTCTCCACGGTCTGTACAAATCCATTTTCCGTTTGTTTCGTTACCGCCAGATTTTTTTTGCAGCTTTCCGCGCTTTCTTTGTAGCCTTTTTCCTTCAGAATCTGCGCACAATCTTTATAGGTCATGATCCGCACGTCCATATAATCGGCGGCTTCCACATCCTGGCTGCTGTCCACACTGACCAGATAAGGCACATCAAGATGATATATTTCTCCGGATGAGACCGTTTTCCCTATACTGACAGGATGGTATAAAGCGTCAATGACAGCGTCTCCATAATAGAGCACCTGTCCGAAAGTTTCTTCTGACGCCTCTTCCAGTTGGTTATGCATCTCCAGCCAGACTTTCCTGCCATTATTTTTTTCCAGTTCCTCTTCTGAAAGATAATCCAGTGACAGATCCTCTGCGTTGACCTGCTTTCCGGTTCCGGCAGCCTTTAAAAAATTTGTTCTGCACACGATCATCCATGCCTTTATTGCTTCCTCCTCCCTGACATAGGATAATTCTGTGGCTGCCATTCCGGTAACGAATTGCTCTCCGTCAATGGTTTTTCCGTTTTGCAGCGTGACGCTGATTCCCATTTTCTTTTGATTTCCCCCGGTTCTTCCATGAATGGCCATGGTACACAGTCCGGGCACCAGCACGCTCATGCTGACAATGAGTATTCCCTGTACTATTTTTTTCATCTTACATTATATTGCTCTCTTTCTGCAGATATTCCTTACCGCAAAAAAATTTCTGTGTATACGCATTGATCTTTTGCCTGTTCATTCTTCTTTGCAAAAAGATTGCTTTGTCCAGAAAGAAAAGCACAAAAGAATACTTGTTCTTTATGGCTAATTTACATTTACATTCTTTTGGCTTATTTATATAATGTAACTATATATTATTTTGGGTTATTGTGTGCTTTTTTCACAGTCTGACCGACGAAGGGCTGTGAACACCATGAAAGGAGCAATCATGACAAAGGATATGATTAATAACGGGATTAATTCCGAAGATAAATCCCGTATGATACAGGAATATGTTCCCGGTAAACAGATTACTCTGGCACATATGGTTACCAGACCAAAGGCGTCCGTATACAAAAAACTTGGTCTTCCCGACGACTACCACGATGCCATCGGAATCATGACCATCACGCCTTCTGAGGCCACGATCATTGCTGCGGATATTTGTACAAAAGCCGCCAGTATAAAGCTTGGGTTCGTTGACCGTTTTTCCGGCTCTTTGATCATTGTCGGTTCCACGGCCAATGTTGAATCTGCGCTGAACAGCGTCATTACAACCTTTTATAATAAGCTGGGCTTTGACGCGGTTTCCATCACCAAGACCTGATTTTATACGACTGCATTATCTGGAGACTGTTTTATGAAAATTATGTTAATCGGTCCTTCTGCCGCCGGAAAAACTACATTGATCCAACGGCTTCGGGATCGCGAAATCAAATACGACAAAACACAGACAATCGAATACACCGGGAATTTTATCGATACTCCCGGGGAATATATGCAACAGCGGGGATATTGGGGTTCTTTAACCGTCACCTCCCATGACGCTGACGTCATCGGACTTGTACAGGATTCCACCAGCGAGGACTGCTGGTTTTCCGGAGGACTGACCAGTAAGTTTGAAAAACCCGTGGTTGGTATTCTGACTAAAATTGACCGTGAGGATTCCAATCAACAACAGGGACGTGCCTATCTTGAACTGGCTGGCTGCCACACCATTTTTCCGGTCAGTTCCTATACCGGCGAAGGAGTCGATGCGCTTTCAGAAAGCCTGCATCAAATCGTTGCGCAGTATAAGAAAGAGAACGAACGCCGCTTTGCCGCTGATTATTTTGATTGACTGACTTTTGAAAGAGGAGGTGCTGACCTTGATCGAATTGACAAAAGAAAATGTTGCTGATTATGTCAGATCAAGGCTTGATTATTTTAATAAGGACGGCGGACCTGTTCAGGTTTCCGCCATCGGCGAGGGCTCTGTGGAGGAGGATGGCGACGGTTTTATCAATATGGTTTATCGTGTATCCGACGGTAAATATTTTCTCATCGTCAAACAGTCTAACATTGAACCTCGCTGCAAGGGGGATATGACGCTTGATATTAATCGCTACAAGCTGGAATATGAATCCATGCAGATCCGCAAGGCGATTGTTCCTGATCTGATCCCTGATCTCTATGATCTGGATACGGAAAACCGGATTTTTATTACAGAAGATGTTTCCCGTCTTCGTATTTCCCGTTTTCAATTATTAAAGGGACAGATGTATCCGCTGCTTGCCGAACAGATTGGCCGTTATATGGCAGCGAACAATTTTTATACTTCCGAATATTATCTGGATTCCATTGATTTCCGTAATCTGTCTGTTCATTTTATGAATTCCACCATGCGGGATATTATGGACGTGGGGATGTTTTTAACCAGCGTTACTCCTGAAGATACAGTGGGTCGCCCTCTGGATCCGGAGTTTAAGACTTTCTCTGAGAGAATCTGCGCCGATCCTGCGGTGCGTCTTTCCAGACAGAAGCTTCGTCATCTTTATATGACCAAGGGCGAATGTCTGATTCACGGCGATCTTCATACTTCCAACATTTTTGCCAGTCAGACCGAGGCAAAGGTCATCGATATGGAATATACATTCTGCGGACCTTTTTCTTATGATCTGGGATATTTTCTGGCGAACTTTATTGCCCAGTATGCCGCCGCTGCTTTTCGTCCTTTCCCTTCGGAAGACAAGCGAAAAGAATTTAAAGAATACTGCCTGTTTATGATTCGGGAGACTTATGATAAGTTCTGTTCTTATTTCTGTCAGTATTGGAAGGAAGACGCCAAAGCCGTTTACCAGAATATTCCGGGAATGCAGGAGGATTTTTGTCTGACCTGTCTTCGTGAATTTATTGGATTTGCCGCCAGCGCCATGCTGGGCCGCATTTCCTGTCTCATTCCTTATCCGGATTATGATGATATTGACGATTACGTACAACGCCATCATGCGAAATGCATGTCCATTATCCTGAATCGACAGATGCTGGTGAAATGGGAAAAATACAATAATATAGATGAGTTTATACAGGATCTACTGACGGTGGAAGAGATTTACTGCCGCAATATTTTACATAGCACCGATGAAAGGAGGGACTAAGTCATGTTTGTTCTTACGAAAGAAAATATCGTTTCTTACATCCGCGAGTATGTTCCTTCCCTTCATCTTGAAGATCCGGTGCAGGTTAACCGGATCGGGGACGGGGATTTCGGTGAAGAGGTTGAAGGAGACGGTTACTGTAATTATGTTTTCCGTGTAGCCGACGCCCATCACTCTTATATCGTCAAACAGTCCACGGAGCATCTGCGTCGTCGGGGACGTCCTCTTACCCCGGAACGAAACCGTTACGAATATGAGATTATGGAACTTCGTGCAAAAATCGTTCCGCAGTATGTTCCAACACTCTACCATGGAGATTTTGAAAATAACATCTTTATTATGGAAGATGTTTCCAATCTTGCCCTTGTCCGTTATCAGATGAACAACAATAACCGACTTCCGGAACTGGCTAAACAGTTGGCGCAATATCTTGCCGCCACACATTTTTATATGTCTGAGTTTTATCTGAGTTCAGAAGAGTTCCGCAGTCTGTTGTCTCATTTTATGAATCCTGAACTGCGGATTGTCATGGAAGATGGGATTTTTCTGGGGATTTTCGGCTCTGATGATTATGACAAGGCCTGTGGATCGGAATATGTCGATTACTGCCGAAGCATTTTTGCTGATCCGGCCATTACCTTTCAACGGTACAAACTTCGTCATCTGTTTATGAGTAAATCTGAAACATTAATTCATGGCGATTTCCATACCTCCAATATTTTTGCCGATAAAACGCATTTGAAAGTAATTGATATGGAATACACTTTTGGCGCTCCATTTTCTTATGATCTTGGTTTTCTTCTGGCTAATATCATCGTCCAGTTTTGTTCTGCAGCTTTTCGTCCTTTTGAAATTGAAAGTGAACGGTCTGTGTGCCTGTCCTACCTTCTCTCTCTGATGAAATTGCTGTATACCAATTATATTTCTTTCTTCTTTACTTATTGGGAAAAAGATGCCAAACTGGAATATAAGCTGGCTGAAAATTATAAAGAATCGCTGGCTCTGGATATTCTCCGCGAGAGTCTTGGCTTTGCCGCCTGCGCCAATTTTTCAAGGGTTGCCGGAACAATACAGACTGCTGATTTTGATTACATTGAAGATAATCATCTTCGCACCCAGGCAAAATTCCTTTCCGCTGATATTGACGTTATGCTTTTTCATAAATGGTCTTCTTACCAGACTATCGAGGAGGCTCTCGATGATATGATTTATCTGATGAAAAAGCGTCGTGGTTTATTATAAATTTTCTTTATTCTGTACAAAAAAGATCCGCAAACACGGTCATAAACCGGATTTACGGATCTTTTTTTATTTTCTTTATTATTTTGTTCTCTTTATTATATTTTTTACATCCTTAAAATGCAAAAACATTAAATTTAGATGACTTATGTTCCATTTCCAGAGAATCTTTATCAATTCTATAAGAATCCAGATAGCAGTATGTTTCCCCCGGCTGAGATGGGACATCATCATGAAAACGTACGGAACTGTCTACTTTTACTGTCATATTCCAGCTTGGTTTTGTAATTCCGTTATTGGAAAAGAAAATATCAAACATCACTCTTCCGATATTCTCTCTGTTTTCTTTAAAAGTAAAAGATGGCTCCTCTGCCATCTCCAGACCATTCATTCTGCACATTCCAATAAAGTTTAAGATTACTTTTTTATTTTTTTCACTGATAGGAATATAGCTTTCTGCCATTTTGTTCTCCTTTTAGCCCACATACGGCAGAATGCATCAACATTGTTCATACATTCCGCCGCAGACAGGGAATCCTGTATAACAGGACTCAATAGATTATTTTAATAAATTTTCAACGATTGATGGATGAGGACGTGGAATAATGGAAGTAGAAGTAACTTCTCCACTGATGCTCAGTTTTGCAAGACATGCATTTACTGCTGAACGTACGGAAGATACTTCACCCGTAATAACCAGATAACCTTTTCCACCTAAACCTCTGGCGATTCTTAAATCCACAATACTTACTTTGGAAGCTTTCACTGCCACATCGGCTGCGATAATTGCTGTCAAAGCAGAAATTGTTTCGATAGCACCAATTGCCTGGATATTTTCCGTATTGGTAAATCCGGAGATAGCCGGAAGAACTTCGTCACGGATGTTATCGAGGATATGTGTGTCAATGAGGTAAATTCCGCTTACCAGTTCTGCTTTACTCATAGCGGCTTTTACCGGACCTACATGTCCGCCGACGATAATTACATATTTACCAGGGCAAATTGGAGTAGCCAGTAATAATTCTACATTTCCTGCTTTTACCATTTCATCCGCTGTCTGGATACCTACAGGAATGCTTTTAATTTCTACAAATCCAACTGCTTTTCTCACTGCGTAAACACCATCCTTTATTTTTCGATTGAAATACAACCGTCAGCGATTGCTTTTACTGTACCGCTGATACTAGCATGAATACAAGCACCTAATTTACCTTCCGCAGGTTTTGCGATCACGTCACCTTTTGTTACGGTATCGCCCACGTTTACACATGGAACTGCCGGAGCACCGATATGCTGTCCACATGGGATAGATACATGATCGATCTCTGTGGTAAGTTCTGTCAGCGGTGCAGGTACATTGTATTTGGAGAGACCAAGGTTCGCAATCAGTTTTGTGATTGGGTATCTCTTGTACTCTCTCATCGGATGTACGGATTCAGGCGCATTGTTTAATGTATTTCTGATACCCTGTTTTGCCATCATACCCTTTAATACGTTATTGACCTTCCATGGCTGGAGATTCATTATGCAGGCATACTGGCAAAGACGACATTCTGAACATAAGAAAGCGATCATAGGTGTGTCAGAACCATCACACAAATGTCCATAACTAGCAAATCTGATAGTTTTATGCGGAGCAATTCTATGTCCAATCAAATTACGAGGACAAACTTCTGTACAAAGGCTGCAGTGACAACATGCAGTTTTTGCCACATGAAGCATTTTGGAAATATCCATCTTTACATCCTGGATCAGCGGATGGCTTTCCGGTAATACGATCAGACCTTTTGTTGTCTTGGTGATCTTAGAATCCAGAGGAACATGTTTTCCCATCATAGGACCACCATTGATCACAACATAAGGGCCGTCCACGGTAACGCCTCCTGCCAGATCAAGAGCTTCTTTCACTGTCATACCTAAAGGCAACTTCAGTGTAACATGGTTTTTCACTTCGCCCGCAAATGTTACATAAGAATCTGTAACAGGTTTGTCTTCATAGTAGGCATTATAGATGTTGAGCATGGTTTCCACGTTGGCAACGATTACGCCCACGTTTAATGGAATACCACCTTCCGGAACGATTCTTCCGGTAACTTCATATACGGTAACCTGCTCGTCACCTGCCGGGTAGAAATTCTCGAGAATATGAAGGCTCATGCCTTCATATTCTCCTAAAAGCTGGTTAAAGCTGTTAATGGCTGCAGTATAATGATCTTTTAAAGCAATAACGGCTTTTGTGGCACCTACATGCTCTTTTACCAGTTTTAATGCTTCAAGAATCTTTCTTGTTTCAACGGCCATCAACTGCTGGTCAACTCTTAACAGTGGTTCACATTCTGCACCGTTAATAATGACGTATTCAGCCTTAGCATTCACTTTTACATGAGTAGGAAAACCTGCACCACCAGCACCTACAATACCGGACTGAGCGATAATATCAATAAGGTTTTTTTCCATTGCACTCACCTCTTAATTATTTCATTCTGATATGGAGACCGTCCTGTAATACACATCTTCTCTTACGGCAGAATGATTTTGCAGATGTTAATCCTTCACCGGTTGGTCCTGCGATGGTGAATGTGGTATAACCCATTCCGCCAACACCGATACCAGCATAAGATGGACCATTCTTTACGAAGATCGTTGTTTCGATTTCTTTTGCCATCTTGGTGAGTTTATCTACATTTCTGGAATGCATCATAGCAGTATGTCTGTTGCCATGTTCTACTTCTACAGCAAATGCAATGGCTTCATCTACGTTTGGTACACGAACAATTGGAAGGATAGGCATCATCAGCTCGATCTGAACGAATGGATGATTTTTATCGGTTTCCATAATGATACATTTTACTTCTGGTCCTACAGTGATTCCCACTTTATCCAGAATATACTGCGCACTCTTACCAACAAAGTTTACGTTCGGTTTCTTGCGATCATTGGTTACCAGTTCAACCAACTGTTCAATGATTGCAGGATCTTTTACTTCGTAAGCGCCATTATTTTTCATGTTGAAGATCAGGTAATCTGCGATCTGATCTACAGCGATTACTTCTTTCTCTGCGATACATGGAAGGTTGTTATCGAAAGAACATCCGTTTACAATATCTACTGCTGCTTTTTCAATATCTGCTGTTTCATCAACAACTACCGGAGGGTTACCTGCACCAGCGCCGATTGCTTTTTTACCTGTGGACATTACTGCTTTAACAATTCCAGGACCACCGGTAGCTACCAGCATACGGACCTTTGGATGGTTCATCATGATATTGGTGTTCTCGATGGATGGTTCTGCAACCGTAACGATCAGGTTCTTTGGAGCGCCGAGTTCTTCCAGTTTGGCATTGATTTTCTTAATCAACCAGATAGAAACGCCTTTAGAACGTGGATGTGGGCTGAATACAACAGTATTTCCACCAGCCAGCATAGCGATGGAGTTACAGATAACTGTTTCTGTAGGGTTTGTTGTCGGAGCGATCGCACCGATAACACCAAACGGACAATACTCTACTAAAGTAAGGCCATCGTCACCGGATAAAGCTTCTGTAGTCAAATCTTCGATTCCCGGGGATTTCATGGCAGCCAGTCTGTTTTTAACCACTTTATATTCATAAGCGCCCATTCCGCTTTCTTCTACAGCGAGCTGACTCATGTATTCAAGATTTTCTTTTTTACATACAACTTCTCTGATTCCTTCAACAAATCTCTGTCTGTCGGACATGGAGTAGTTCATGTATTCTTTCTGTGCTTTAGCAGAAGCTTCAATCGCATCGTCCATTGTTTCGAAAATACCGTAGGTATATTCTTCTGCCGGACATGCGGTTTCAACATCTGTTAAAACTTTTTTCACAACTTTTTCAATTAATTGAACATCAATATTCATTATGCTTTTCCTCCTTGCATTTTTTCTAATGCATATGTAGCCACTGCCATATCTTCTTCGGCAGTACCACCACTGACGCCGATGGCTCCAATGATTTTGCCATCAACCTCAATTGGGTATCCACCACCAAAGCACACAATCCTGCCATCTCCTGAATTATGGAGACTCCACAGGCTGTCACCAGGCTTTGTCACATCGGCAAGCGCTGCTGTAGGACACTTCAGGGCACAGGCGGTATACGCCTTATCCTGAGATACTTTTACGCTGATCAGAAGGGCTCCTTCCATTCTCTGAAAATAAATCAGATTTCCTCCTTCATCCACAGCGGAAAAAACCATCGGAACACCTATTTCCTTTGCTTTTTCCTCTACATATCCAGCCATCTTTTTCAAAGTATCCAGGGACATATCCATTTTATGTTCTCCTTCATCTGCAACACTACCCATGGTCTCTTTCACCACTTTACGCACAGTTTCCTTAAGTTCGTCAATTTCCTGCTGCTGTGCTCTGGCTTCCTCAAGTCGGGCCATCGCAAAACATGCGTCAGAAAGACGGTTAATGTATTTGCGCAACTCTTCACGAACCGGAATCTCTCTGGCAAGGGTTGTGACTTTTCTTTCTGCTCTTCTCACGATGGTTCTTGCCACGTGGAGAGAGGCAGAAGATGGATTTACACCCGGCACGACAAATTCACGCATCAGACCGTTCACTTCTGTGGATTTATCCACAATTTCTTCAAGATATTTAATGTCGTCTTCGCTGATTTTGTCTTTGAGCATCGCAATGCCACGTTCATCACTGGCAAATTCCGCTCCTGCCTGGAACATTCTTTTTTGAATATGATTAATATATTCTCTGACATCCGGTGACTCGGTCTGAGCATAGGCAACTCCCAGTGCGGAAATCGCCTCGTCGATGGTTCCGTAAACATCCACATTCAAACTGTCTTTATCTACTCTGGAACCACCATACAGCCCCGTTGTTCCCTTATCACCTGTTTTTGTATAAATATTAGCCATACATTCACACCTTTAACATTGTGATACTTCCACGGTATCCACGATACCGACTATAGCGGCATCAACGGGAATAGCCTGTTTGGTCTCACCATCACCTGACATACGCGCCGAACTGCCGCCTACGACAATTACGGTTTCGCCATCACCGGCTCCAACAGTATCGACGGCAATTTCTGTCTGTTTTTTGGCGGTAAGATCCTGATTGATCTTTTCGACAATCAGAAATTTACAGCCGGTCAGACTAGGGTTTTTTACAGTAGATACCACTGTACCTATTACTTTACCTAAATACATGTCTTCACCTACTCTACTCTCTCACAATCGCGATACCACGATTGCGTGCTTCATCACTCGCAAGACCTGTGACCAATGCGTCAGTTCCCACGATAATGGTTTTATATCCTGCATTTTTGGCTACATCTACTCTGCCGATCACCTTTTTATCCAGCTTGACGCTGTATTCTGCGGTTTTCGGTAAGCAGCCACAGGACGGTTTCTTTGCCTCTTTGTTCCCGGCAGATACCGGTTTTGCACCGGAATCCGGAGACGAGAAATCAAAACTGGCGGTATAAATCTGATTTACTTTTTTACACAGATTATGATCCACCGTCAAATGAATGCCAAAAGACTGCATATCTTCAAGATGACTTCTCATCTTCGCTTTATAAGCGTCCGTAACCTTAAAGCCAATCTTTGCCCTGACTGCATTATCCGGGCAACATCCATCTACGGCTGCAATGACCGGTTTCCCTGTTGCCATTGCTCTGGAAATCATATTTGTGAGCAGGTTGTCACTGATGCAGTTGGCAACTTTCGCCGCTGTATTAATGGTCAGCGTCGGAATGATCACAAACTGATTATCGTCTATAATCTGTCTTCCATTTACCGGAGCGCCTTCAACAAAAATGGCTTCCGGACCAATATCTTTCTGGATACGTTCTTCCGTCAGAACTTCGGCTGCTGCTTTGGACATTACCACCGTCAGTTCCCATCCTTCTTCTTTCAGCTTATTCAGTGATGCTACCGCATCGCCGTAGCCGATCAGAGCTCCGGAAAAAAGAACCGCCGCTTTTTTGCAGGCATCCATATATCGCAAAACGATCTGGTCAGAAATATATTCCACAATGGTTGACATAAGCGCATGTTCAAACTCGTTTCTATTCATTATGTCACCTATTGTTCGTTACAGTTCATGGCAATTCCAAGAGGAGTAACCAGTAAAGGTTCTTTTGGTTTGATTGTTTTTACGCCGGTCTCTTTTTCAAAAACGCTTTCGAATTTTTTAAAGCTGCAGGCACCGCCTACCACATAAATCACATCGACATCGTATCCTTCAATGAAACGGGCCACAATGGCTGCCATTTTTTCAATTACCGGTTTGACCACTGGAAATACCAGCATTTCCTGCTTCGGGTCTTTTTTGATTCTTTCAGCTTCCTCAAAGGTACATCCGAGACTTCCGGCAAGAACCAGAGTCATATGGGTTCCTCCCGTTGGCTCATCTGCGGTGAAAATAACCTTTCCGTCTTTCAGGATACTTATACCGGTTGTTCCACCACCGACGTCCACCACTGCTCCATCGGTGATGCCGAGGACAGAAGCTGCCGCCGTAGGTTCATCTACCACATTAATGACATCCAAACCAACGGATTCCACAACATTGGAGATTACCCGAACATTACCTGACATGATTCCCGGAGGAATGGCGGTGGCTGCTTCATAAAATTCCACACCCATCATCTCTTCCAGCTTGGATTTCATATTGGCAACTGCTCTTGACGCACCAAGGAAATCAACAACGATTCCATCTTTGACCACAGTGGAAGGATAAGACGCCCCTGCAATCGGGTTATTATTGGAGTCCACAACAGAAACTACGATATTGGCCGTTCCCAGGTCTACTCCCAATCTGAGTTCTCCTTCATATGGTCTGAATTCTTCATTTTTGATTAATTCTGAAAAACCAACCAAAACATCATCATAATTGTTCATGCTATCCCCTTACTTTTTAATGATCGTCACTGTATCATTATTATCGAGGCAGCATGCATTTGCCTCATCAGTGTCTACGTGCATCTCCAGCGCGTACTTATCAGATACCCGGATGAGTACATTTCCAAGCACGCCTGCCCTTTCTCCACCGTTGACTTTCACGTCTACGATGTCTTTATCCTTTACTCCCCATTCCTTTGCGATTTCAGGAGTCATGTGGATATGGCGAAGAGCTACGATAGCACCTTTATCCAACATTACTGAACCTTTTGGTCCTACTAATTCAACTCCAGGAGTTCCGTCCAACACACCTGATTCTCTGATCGGAGCTTTGATCCCGATACTTCTGGCATCTGTCTTGGATAATTCAACCTGAGATTCATTTCTCAGTGGTCCAAGAACTCTCACCCGGCCAAATTCTCCTTTTGGACCTCTTACTGCTACGGTTTCAGCACATGCGTACTGTCCCGGCTGTCCCAGATCTTTGATTGGGGTAAGCTCTGAACCTTCTCCAAAAAGAGCATCCATGTCTTTTCTGCTCAAATGGATATGTTTATTGGATACTCCGATAGGAATTTGAGTACTCATACCATAAAGTTCTTCTACAACCATTCTGGTAATCATTTTTACCAGCATTTCCTGACTTGATGTACTCATGTTTTCCTCCATTTATATTTTGCCAATCAGGCACAGGAGTAATTCTCCTGCACCTGATCAGTCATCCTGCTTCTCTGTCTCAAAAGTTAAAGACGGTTTATTCTTTATCCGGTGTTTTGTCCGGCGTCTTTTTCTTTCTTGACCTTCCGCTTCTTCTATTTCCTGTTGATGTTTTCTTCTTAGGAACATCTGCCTTCGGCGTTTCCGCTGTCTCTGTCGTCGTTTCTTCAGGAGCTGCGACCGGGACATCTTCTGTCTCAGGAGCTACAACCGATTCTTCTTTAACAGATTCCGCTTCCACTTTTGCTTCTTCCTCTGCGCTCGCCTCTGGTTTGGCTTCGGTTTCCGCTTCCGGTTTTTCTTCTTCCGGTTCTGCCTTAACTTCCTCTTCTACTTTCGTTTCCGGTTCAGTTATTTCAGTTTTTTTTTCCGTTTCAGATGTTTCTTCCTTAAGTTCTTCAACTACAGGCGGTTCAGGTGCTTCTTCCATTGGTGTCTCTGCCTTTGGTTCTTCTTTTGGTTTCCAGTTTTTTACCAGAACTGCCTTTTTGGTATCTCCTTTTGGACGATAACCTTCTGCCAGAGCAATTTCTCCACCAACCGTTTCTCTGTTGTTGACCATAAGCTCTGTCATTCCGTCCGCCGGTCTTGCTTTCAGCAGTACGCTCTTTGTTCCGCTTAAAGAACCATTGACCATTTCTGCTGCTTTCTTACCGGCTTCGATCGCTGCCTTACAGGCACCGACGTTACCTTCCACCTTTACTGTACACATACCATCGCCTTTTGCATACTCATAACCGAGTAATTTAACGTTGGCAGATTTCACTGCTGCGTCGGCTGCTGCCACACATGCAGCAAGACCAAAGGTTTCAATAAAACCAATACTCTTGTCAGCCACCTTTACACCTCCTCACCTTTCAGATTATATTCTTCATTGATCTGTTCAGATTAATCCAGATTTCTGAACGGCATTTTCTTTACCAGTCTTGCCGCATTGGAACCAAGGTTTCTGAACTGATCATGCTGATAAAACTTAATTTTAAAAAGAGGGGCCGCTTTATCTAGCTTTTCATACTGAAGAACTACGCCTTCTTTGCTGATTCCAACGCCCACCCCTAATCTTGAATCCAAGCTGGCATTATGTGCTAGTTCCAGAACGTCTGCATAATGCTCTGCCTGAATATCATAGGGGATTCCTTCCTCCTCGATACCAAGAAGGACACCGACAAAATCAGCTTCTGAAAGATGATCACAGTCATAAAAAACTTTTACTGAAGGTCTTGTATTTACTCCTGTATTACTTCCTTCCATAATCAATCTCCTATATCAGCACATGACATTGCAAGTCCTGTTGCCACTGCATTACGAGGTCCTTCGCATCCGCGAATATTTCCCCGGCCAGCTACTATATTATATTGTGATAATGCATCAGTTACAAGAGTCGGCACCTCAAAATCCAGTGCAGAACCGCCAACTAATACAACAAACTCGATATCTCTTACATTACCCGTAGGACTGACTTTCGCCAGTGAACGGATTGCATTGGTAACAAACACCTTCTTCTTTGCATTAGTCCGTACCAGCTTAACTTTTTCCAGAGAATTAAAGCCTTCAAGCGGTACATATTCTCCTTCACCCTTCACTAATACAACTTTAGCAAAAACATTCGGATCTAATGGTTCTTCAAAGAACTGAACCGTTCCGTCTTCATGACGAATATGGAACAGACTTTCCACTTTGGCAAGAGGATATTTTTTAATATCTTCTGCCGTGTTGAAATCTTCCAGTCCTAGTTCTGACTGAATCAACAGTGTAACCATATTACCGGCGCCAGCCAAGTGCACCAGTTTTACCTCACCCTGTTTATTTTTGATTGATGCGTCCGTCGAACCTGCACCCATATCCACAATAGCAATAGGTACGTTTGTACCTGGTGTTGTCAAAGCACCTTTGATCGCCATATCGGCTTCAACACCGCCTACATATACAGGTATCTTCAGTCTGTCCGTCAACTCTTCGGCGATCATCTGCATCTGCAGACGGTCAGCTTTAACCATGGCAGCAATACCTACCGCGCTTTCCATGGAGAACTCATTGGCAAGTCCACCTTTCACCTGCTGCGGATTATAGGTATCTACGGCCAGCAGATCCTGGATCTTAATGTCCTTCGGATGCTGGTTGGTAAGATTTGACATAACCTGACGAACCTTTTCAAGCATACCACCGGCATTGGTTCCCGGTTCGCCTTTAATATCTTCAATGATGTCCACGCTGTTTACTGCGTCCATCATCTTTTCAGCGCCTTCGTCAACGCCAACGATTACTTTTTTCTTTTTACCAATAATTTCAATCGAACCAGCAGGGATACGTCTTTCTTTTACGTCTCCCTCAGGAGTCTTAATGACAACGGCTGAACGGTTTCCGATCAGAGCCCTCGCGATTGGCACAACCTGTTTGGTCTCATCAGAGGTTAATTTGAACAAGGTAGCGATACCGTATGGGTTGGACAGTACTTCAACCACTCCGCCCACTGCGGCAACCTCAACGGCACATTTCATGCCCAGAGGAACTTTATCTACCATACCAACCTCATCCACGATCGGTATTTTATGTTCAAGTCTGTTGTTAATTAAAACGCCATCATCGCGCTGGACAATGGCACCTGTAATATTTAATATTTTATTATACTGGTTGATGATCTTTGCGGCGGTCTCAAAGGAAATTCTTGACGGAATAACCACTATCACGTCTGTACCGGAAGGGACTTTATCCAGCTGGTCTATCATTTCAGATATTCCAACACCAATCCCAATACCGCCAGGGGTATTGGGATTGTGTCCAATCATAGTAGATTCAGTGATAATCGTTTCGGTAATCGTTTCCATGGCAACATCACCGATAACGGGAGCTGCCTCATTTACACGAACTTCATCCAGGTCACTGATGTCTAACTCAAGCTTGTCCAAGGCATTTTTCAGCGACTGAAAAACTCCGTGTATATTCTGTTTTGTTCCCTTGATTCCTGTGGTTCCTGTGATACCGCTGGAAAGAAACGTAACATGTTTTCCATCGATTCTTGCAACAGTCGATTCCGTTGTTGCATTACCGATGTCAACGCCCGCAACTAATTTCACTTTTTATACCTCCGTTGAAGCTAATCAACTATTTTTTTAAACGATTACGTTTTTCGTAAATATCAGCAGCTTCTCTTACGAAGTTACCACTTACAACTGCACCATACTGATTTGTTAATTCATCAGCGATAGCGTATAATTCAGCTTTTGTGGAACGATAAGGTCTCAGAGCATTGTAAATCTCAAGAAGTCTTGCGTCTGGTACAGGGATTAACTCACCAGCTCTTCTTAAGTTAACTGCGAAGAATCCACGTCCTGCAGATTCAGCAACCTGAGCCTGTAATTCAAGAGTTTCTTTTGTGATACGGAAATCTTTAGCGGTTAAGGAGCCGTCGATAACACCTTCCATTGTTAATTCGTCTAAGGATTTTCCTGATGCACTCTTGATTAATTCAGGTTTCTTTTCTCCGATAGGATAATCAGCAACTGTTACTTTGCCTTCGCATTCACAAGCTGCTGCAGAACCCTGCATATTTTTCAGCACTTCCTGCATAATCTGTCTTACTAATAATTCCTGATCCACGATTGACACCTCCGTTTATTTAAATTCAACTTTAAGAGCTTTAGGAGCTTTATCTCTATCAGCATGTTCTGTTTCTTTAATGTGCAGAACAGCGGATAAAGCCTGGTATTTCGGTCTTGCCATCTGGTCATTTCTTACTGGTACAGGGTTTGGAGATTCGCCTTTAGCATATCTAGCAGCGTTTTTACCAATTGCTCTGTATGTGTCCAGGTCGATCAGTGGGCACTGAGGGAATAATTCCAGGTTAGACAGTGGTGGGAGGTCTTTCTGATGGATTACAGTAGTACCTTTGGACTGGATACCAATACCAATGCCTGATCCAGATAACTCTGCTGCATCATGAGCTACGAATGATACGTCAGAAGTTCTGTATACTTTAACGATACGGCAAGAAACGCCTTCTTCTTCACAACCAGCCATGATTTCTTTAATGATTGCTGCGTGAGGAACACCAACGATGTTCTTTGTCTGTGTAACACCGAAAGCAGGAGCTACACCAAGAACAACTTCGTTAGGGTTTGTACCTTTCTGAGCATCGCCAACCTCTGTGATTGTCATGCCTTCAGATGCGGAAACCTCTTCAGCTGCTGCTGCGGAAGTAGTATTCATTTCTTTAAGAACTTCAGCGATAACGCTTTTTAATAATCTTTCATCAATTGCCATTATAGTCACCTTCCTTAAAATAGACTAACTAATTAATCTTTGACGGGTCAACAGCTGTACGAATATTGCTGAGTTTTTCCCACAGCTCTGGGCTGATCTGGTAACCTGTCATAGGTCCTTCGTAGCAGTTCGGGCTGTTAACAGCAGAAATTACATGGAACTTATCATCAAGCATGGAAGCTGTATGTAAGTAGTCACCAACAACTTTAGCTTTCTGAATGTTGAAGATAGATTCAGCAACGTCTTCAAATCCTGCTTTGTGCAGAGCTTTAACAAAGTCAAGACCTGTTACGCCACGTTCAAGCATTTCTGTAGCAGCTTTAAGGTCAGCAACAACGTCACGGTCAGGCATATCCTGAGATCCACGAGCGTATGTACCAGCTTCAACTTCTTCGTCAGTGATTTCAGGTAATCCTAATTCACGGAAGATAGCCTGGATAGCTCTTGCAGCTTTATTACGAGCAGCAACAACTTCTTCTTCTGTAGCTGGGAGAAGACCTGCGTCAACTTTAAGGTCACGCTGGATTACTACCCAGTCATCATAATCGTCTGCATCCCAGTTGGATCCAGCGAACATGTTATCATAGTTAGGTGTTGCAGAATATCCGGAACAGATGTAGTCAGTTCCTGGGATAAACTGAGGAATGGAACGAGCAACTCTACGAAGATCAGAATGTGTAAATGTCTGGTCATTGGAGGAAGCGTTCTCAAGGTCAAGCATAGCAGCAATCAGGTTTTCACAAGCGATCGCACGGATACCACCTGGTACAGCAGCAGGTACACCAACACAGGATACGGAACCGTTCTGTGTTCCCTGTACACCAGCACCACGGGTAACACCAAGACATCTAGCTTCAAGGTAAAGCATGGATTTTCCTTCTGCCATACCCATCTGTACTTCAGAACCTGTACCGGATGTAAATCTCATTTTAACACCACGGGAAGCGTAGCAGGAAGCAAGGAATGCTTTGGACCATGGAGTATCGTCACCATCCATGAATACGTCTTCAGTTCCGTATACGGAAACTGTTTCAGCGTAAGCGGTGTAACCTCTCATACCAAGGTCAAGCTCTGTAGCTTCTTCTACAGCACACTGTGTAAGGATACCAGGACGTCCAACGTTAGCACCAAGCATGATTGCCAAAGCGTTGAAAGGAGCGTAACGAACGATACCAACAGTTGTTTCCATCTCAGCGAAACCACGAACAGCTGCTTCTGCTGCGTCTGCTGCGATCTGGATCATGTTATCTTTAACGTTTGTTACATGACACTGGTTAGCTGGTTTTAATCTACATCTCATTTTGGTAATACCCATCATACATTCCAGTACGTTCAGTTTACCAACAACGTCTACTAATTTAGCAGGAGTGATAGCTGTAGTATATTTTAAACATTCTGCTCTGTTTACATTGATGTCAACGAGCATACGAGCGATTTCCAGAGAATCTGTAGCCATAGCTTCTTCTGCGAAATCAAGGTTAATAGCATATTTAGCGATGAATGCGTCAAGCATATCGAAATCATCTTTACATTTTCCGTCCATCTCTACTACTTCGCCGTTCACGATCTTAATAGAAGGAGTAGGGTCAAATGGACTGTTCATCGCAATAAATCCAACTTCTGGCCAATCTAATGCGTAGCCGTCCTGATTAACAGGTCTTTGGTCTAAATATTCAAAACGTTTACTTCTCACGGTCTCAACACCTCTCAAATTCTCAATTAAACTTTCTTCTATGTATTACAACAGAAGCCCGGATACCTGTTTTTCACAGGCATCAGATTAACTTGTTTCCTCACACAGCTCTCATTCTGCGCAAGGCTTGTAAAAATCAGAGCGTTATAACTATCTTAGATATAAGGAACAGTAGCGGATTCCAGTGGTTCGTTTGGCTCTAAAGCTTTCAGTAACTGTTTTCCAACTTCTCTTGCACCGATGATAGCCTGTCTAACTGCACCTGAATCTCCAGTAAAGAAGAAGTTAACCTCGTTGGAGAAGGATGTTCCGCCATTACCTGGTGTAGCGATAGCGATAGGATCGATTGTAGCAGTCTTAGCAGCAGTATCCGCTAATACAATACCGATACCGGATGGAGCACCTACAGTGATACCAAATGCTTTACCTACAACTGCGCCGAAAGCTTTTTCCAGACAGTAAGAAGCACGTGCTGTGTACTGGAACTCAAGATGTCCAGCGGAGTTTCCGTATACATCACCGAACTGTTTTTCTACGAAGCTTAATGCAACTTCTACAGCTCTTCTTGCATCAGATACGTCTTCTGCACCGAAAACGATCAGGGAACCATGTCCAGCTCCGCCTTCTGTATCACGAGGGCATTCGCAAAGAACAACTTCTGTGTTAGTAGCTTTTACAGCTTCGTCAGCAGCGAAGATCTGTGGGCCTGCACCAACACGGTCAGCGATAATACCGATAGAACGATATTTAGGATCGATTTTCAGTAATTCATGAACTGTATAGTCAAGGTTAGCAATTACCAGACCGATGGTATGGCCCATTGCTGTTCCAACATATTCTGTTAATCCACAAAGATCTTCGTTGATTCCCTGTGGTGATGGTGCTGCAACAGTTGTATCATTGGCAAATGCACTTTCAGCCTGAGTTCCACCCATTTTCTTCATCACTTCGTCCATGATTTTAGCCATCATTTCATCTTTCATTGAATTATACCTCCATTAATAATTGATCAGACTAGGACTAAACTTATTGTGGTAAGATTTTTTCTACGTCTGTATGTGGTCTTGGGATTACGTGGCTGGATACAACAGTACCAACTTTATCTGCAGCAACAGTACCAGCATCAACAGATGCCTTAACAGCTCCTACGTCACCTCTAACCATTACAGTAACCAGACCGGAACCGATTTTTTCATATCCCACCAGTGTTACGTTTGCTGATTTAACCATGGAATCGGCAGCTTCGATTGCGCCAACTAAACCTTTGGTTTCAATCATTCCTAAAGCTTCTTTCTGCATAATTGACCTCCTTATAAAAATTCTTGTCTGTCTGGATAGGACAGACTACCTTTGGTTGATTTACAGGATAGTATCATTATATAGCAACTTTCACAAAATTACTTGTCAAGTCCCTATAATTTTTAGCTTTTAAATACATAGAATATTTTAGAAGCTAATCTTCGACATGATACTTTGTTGACATGGTATTCTTTGGACAACAATCTTTTCTGTCCGCCATGCCAATTATTTTGCAATGTGATCCAGAATCTTGCTGATGTCTTCAGCGGCAACCTTTCTCGGGTTGGCCTGTGTACATGCGTCAGCCAGCGCTCTGCGGATAATTTCTTCGCGATTTGCCTCAAATTCCTCGAGGGTAACGCCGCAATCCGTAATGCACATTGGACGATCCATGTACTTCAGCAGACGGTTGATTTCTTCGATCAGATTGGTAACGCCCACCTTAGCTGTTGACGCAGGCAAACCTACGATGCGGGCCAGCTTCTGGTATTTCTTGGCTGAATCGTTGCTGTGTTTTGCACCCTCTCTGTCCATATCCGCATTAAAGTAGATGACATGCGGAAGCACCAGCGCATTGGCTCTTCCATGTGGAATATGGAAAATTGCTCCCAGCGCGTGGGCAATACCATGATTCAGACCCAGGTTAACCAGGCTGAAGGCCATACCGGCCAGACAGGACGCTCTGTGCATTTTATCCCTTGCCTTGATGTCATACCCGTTGCGGTATGCTTTTGGCAGATATTCAAATGCCAGTTCCATTGCTTTTTCCGCCAGGCAGTCAGAACAGTCGCTGGCTGTCTCGGATACATATGCTTCGATGGCATGGGTAATTACATCCATACCGGTGTCCGCTGTGATAAACGGCGGCGCTGATTTCACCAGTTCCGGATCAAGAATGGCAATGTCAGGCATCAGACTTTCGTCAATCAGAGGAATCTTCACGCCTGTTTTGGAATCGGTAACCACAGCAAACTGTGTGACTTCTGAACCGGTACCGCTGGTCGTTGGCAGCGCGATCAGTTTAATCTTCTTTGTACTTTCCGGATTTTGTGCAAGTTCAATCTTTCTGGCCATGAAAACAATCGCTTTCGCCGCGTCAATGGAAGAACCTCCTCCCAGAGCTACCACGACATCACAATTTTTGTCTGACAAAAAGCTGATTCCTCTTTCGATCAGATCCATCGGCGGATCCGGAATCACCTCGCTGAATACGGATACTTCCTTACAGTTTGCCAGTTTTTTCAGAATCATGTCAGCCATCCCTGAATCAACCATGAATTTGTCTGTAATCAGAACCGCATTCACCTCTTTGATGTCAAGCAAAGCATTAATGGCATCCTCACTGAAAAGTACTTCAGTGGAAAGCTTAAACCGTTTCATTTTCCTCCTCCTTTCTTATTCTGTATTTTTCTCTATACTCAGACGGCGTCAACCCAGTTTTTTTCTTAAAGGCTTTACTAAAGTAGTTTGCTTCGTTGTACGCCAGATCCAAGGCAATGTTAAGCACCGGTATATCGGTGTTCACCAGCATCTCCTTGGCCAGATCCATTTTACGGTCTGTCACATAGGTGATGAAATTCACGCCCATCTCTTTTTTGAAAATCTTGCTGAGATAGTACGTGCTGATATTTACATGATTGGCCACGTCCTCAAGACTTATGCCGCGCTTGAGGTTCCTTTCGATGTAGTCCACAACGGATTTCATTCCGCCGTCGGAGAGCTTTCCTTTGATGTTCATTTTATCAAAAAGAATGTCCACCATCTTGACCACTTCATTGTAGGCGTCATGTTTGTTGTTATACAGCAGATATTTGATCTTAAGCTTCTCCATCTGCATGACAAGCTCGTTGGTATCGCTGATGTTTAACTCCTCCGCCACCCGGACAATGAGCTTGGCCAGCTCCTGCAGGCGCTTGGAAATCACATTAACATCATGATGTTCTAAATATAACCTATCTATGTACTCTCTTAAAATATCTACAGTAGCTTTGTAAGAGCATTTTCTTAGTTCAACTTCCAGCCTTGACAACAATTTATTACTCTTATCGGTTTTTTCTCCGCCGCCGATCCTGCCGGCAAAGGCTTTGACCGCGTCAAGAAGCACCTCTTTGCGTATCGGTTTTAACAGAAAATCATCCACCTTCAGCTTGATGGCCTTATGCGCAATCTCAAAATCATCGTAGGCTGTGGTGATGATGATCACCGCCTGCGGAAGTTTCTTTCTGGCGTATTTGATGACCTCCATTCCATCGATACCCGGAATGTTAATGTCCACCAGAATCATATTAATATCGTTATTTTCAATGAGTTCCACCGCCTCATAGCCGCTTTTGGCTTCGCCGACGATTTCCACCTCCGGAAGGTTCTCCTCGAGAAAAATCTTCATGGAGGTTCTTTCCAGCTCCTCATCTTCTATAATCAAAATACGGTACAAGATGACACCGCCTTTCTATTCATTTTTCAAAGGGACTTTTATGGTCACCTTCGTTCCCATGGATGGTTTGTTCTCGCTTTCAATGTTCAGTGCATACTCATGTCCAAAACAATGAATCAGACGGTTATTGATATTGTACATACCTACCGCGCCCTCTTTATCATTTTTATAGGCATCTCCCCGGAGAATACTGGTGATCCTTGCCGGAGAAATACCGTCTCCGTCATCAACAATATCCACATACAGATCCTCGCCCTGCTCGCGGGCGCTCACCTTGATCATCCCCCCGGAAGCCTTGTTTTCCACGGCATGTTTGATGGAATTTTCCACAATGGTCGTCAGGGAAAGGAACGGGAGCTTGACCATATAATATTCTTTCGGCACAGCAATGGTGTACTGCAGTCTGCTGCCCAGACGGATTTTCTGTATTTTCAGATAGTTTAAAACATAGGTGATTTCATCGCCCAGAGAACTTAACGGCTGCGTACTTTTGCGCAGAATGTAACGCATCATATCCGAGAAGGCATAAACGACATCCTCGGTCATCTTCGCATTTTCAAAAAAAGCCAGTCTTCCGATGGTATTAAGGACATTAAACAGGAAATGGGGGTTGATCTGATAATGCAGCGCTTTTAATTCAATCTCCCGCAGCGACTTTTCCATCTCTATCCGCAGCTTTTCCTCTTTGATCAGTTTTAAATCCTTTTCCCGCAGTTCACTGTCGATTTTATTGACATACTGTTTTTCTATGGAATAATTATAGCTGTCACAGAGAATCTGTGCCACCGCCAGGATCTTTTCCACCGGCATCACCGCCACCTGGTTATATAATTTCACCAGTTCTTCATCCTTCTGCCACCCCTGGCTGGCTGTGGCTATGGGCCGAAGATCCTGTTTTTGTGTACAGGCCACCTGTCCGGCAAGAATCGCGCCCACATACTGCCCCTTGATCATAATTGGAATGGCGAAATCAATGAGTCCGGCATGACAGATATAGGTATAAGCCCGGCCGATCCGTTTGGCCTTCCGGCCTCCACAGGCATCACAGTAATGGCATTTCTCCCGAAACTCATCGTACTGTCTGAGTTTTTCACAAAACGGGGTAAAATTACTTTGTTCCGTGATTGGTCTTCCATTGCGATCCACACTGACAAAAGCCAGATTTGTCGCTTTAGCCCAGTTATCCTGCAGATTCTGTAATTCTTTTACATCAATAACATCTTCAATCTGAATACTGTTCTTTTCCGCCAACTCCCTGTCCTCCATCTATCCTTCTCGGCACAACACCGGTTTTACCGACATCTTTACCATTTTATTCCTGATTGATTTACTGCTGGTTTTTCTTCAACGGTTACCTTTTTCTCCGGCTTTTTTTCATCAGATAGCGATAGGCCATCTCCGCACAGCTGCAGGCGTCCTCGGTATAACAATCCGCACCTATTTTTCTGGCCTGCTCTTCATTAAGAAAATATCCGCCCACCATGAAATACACCTGATTCCGGACACCTTTCTCCTCAAACTCTTCCACCACAGCCTGCATGTCTTCTTCGGAGTTTGGCATAATACCGCTCAGGCATACGATTTGCGCCTTACTGGCAATGGCTTCGTCAAGAAAACGTCTTGGCGACACATCGACGCCCAGATCCACTACATGGATATTTTTGCTTTCCATCATCATCTTTACCAGATTTTTACCAATGTCATGCATATCTCCTTTTACCGTACCGATGACCACCGTACCCACTTCTTTGACTCCGCTGGCGCCGGTATACCGACGAAGAGCCTGTACCCCTCTTTCCAGCGCTCTGGTCACGCTGAGGATTTCCGGTACGCCAACCTCTTCCCGACGGAATTTATCTGCCACCTGCCCCATACCGGCCAGAAATCCTTCTTCCAGTATGGTCTGGGGAGACATTCCCTCTTCCAAGGCCATCTTTACCAGATTATTCATTCGCTTTCCCTGTCCTTTTTTCAGAGAATCTATAATTTCGTCAATAATCGTACCCATTCTTTTCCTCCAACTATCCACGAGGTTGTCTGTTATTTATTCTATACTTTTTTGCAAAAAAAAGCAAATTTTTATCGTATAATTTGCAAACTTTTTTATTTATTTTGAAAAATATACAAAAGATGGTAGTTTTTTTTGTCTATTTTATTCATAAAGACAGAACATTTTATTTTTCCTTATTTTTCCGGAAGAAAAAGGGGATATTCCGGGCAACAAAAAAAGCCGGAACCATCGGCTTTTCCTCTTACCGGCCTTTGCCTGCACCGCTGTACAGACAAAAGCCGGCAGAGAATATACGCGGATAATTCCGGCCTTTCCCTTCTGTTTTATATGCTTACATGGTTGTTTCCATGTCGAGCATATAAGAATAACTCTGTTTTTATAAGGTCACTTTTTCCAGTTTCCAGATTTCTTTTACATATTCTTCAATGGTACGATCTGAAGAGAATTTTCCACAATGCGCAGTCTGCAGCATAGCCATACGAGCCCAGCTCGCTTCATCGCGGTAAGCAGCGTCCACTCTCTTCTGCGCTTCTTTGTAGGAATCAAAGTCTTTCAGTGTAAAGTACATGTCTTTTTGCATCAATGCGTCATAAAGCGCACGGAACAGTTCCGGATTTTCCGGTGCATAGTATCCGTTAACCAGCTGCGTCATGACTTTACGCACATCTTCATTGGTATTATAAATGTCCGCAGGATAATAATTTTTATTTTTCTCATATTCCATAACTTCTTCCGCAGACATACCGAAGATGAAGGCATTCTCTTCGCCGACTTCTTCCACAATTTCCACATTGGCGCCATCCATGGTTCCCAGCGTCACCGCACCATTTAACATAAACTTCATGTTACCGGTTCCGGACGCTTCCTTGGATGCTGTGGAAATCTGCTCGCTGAC
>ENA-ORTP01001139-ORTP01001139.1-human-gut-metagenome-genome-assembly--contig:-NODE-1139-length-29222-cov-3.922824_pt1 | contig 29222 bp, 18 predicted proteins | sample MGYA00241913_ERZ509190 | MGnify/ENA primary metagenome ERZ509190 (study PRJEB26280, sample SAMEA2338839) | human gut metagenome | biome: human gut; feature: human-associated habitat; material: faeces...
CGTACAGGTGTATACTTACAATAAAAATAACCTTCCCAGACACGGTTATAGAGTTTATCATCGGCCGTTACATCCTCTGCTTCATCCGAATAATCATAAAAATATTTGGGAAAAGTACCATAAAAATTAACCCGTGTATATTGATGTGTGAGTCCAGCCTGAAACCCCAGATTTCTAACAAAATACTTTGCGGCCAACGAGGTATACAAGCGGTTCTCCCGTGTCGAACCGTCCATGACACCAAATTGATAACCGCTTTTACAGAGATCTATGCCATTATTCAATTCAACCACTACACCACTTTGCAAGGCCGCAAAAGTAAGGCCTGCAACCTGAAACCAACGCCGGCTTGTTGCCTTACTTTCGTCCTTATAATTATATTGCTCTGTATCTGCCCGGTAGTACTCGTCGATAGCATATTCATAAAGATTGAATTTCAACCGAGGGGTTAACTGTAAATGGAGGTTCACCCCTCCATCCGTCGTATTGAAACGCTTCAAAAAATCTGTATTAGTATGATTCAGCCAGAGGTATGGAGCTGAAAATTGGTGATTAGCATATAATTGCAAGAAATTTTTATCCGATATCTTTTTACTGATCAGGATACCGGCATTCGCAAGCGATAAAGACAATTTCAAATCATTACGAGTGATGTGTTCAGGCGTTTCAATCTCTATCGCACCTGCAATCGAATTCCCTATTGTCAACGGAGGATTACCTGCATAAACTTTCATCTGGCCGATAAGTTCAGTATTGAAAACAGAAAAATTCCCGATACCGTTCAATTGGGTATTGCGTACCGGCTTCCAGACAGGCACCCCATTCAGCACCACAACGGAATGGTTGCCCGAAGATCCCCGTAATTCTGTATTCGCACTTTCCGATACGTTGGTAGACGCCGCCATCACAGATACTGCTTTCAAAGGATCGGCCCCTGAAGCAGGAGAAAGATAAATATCGATACTCTCCAAACGTTCTACTGCAAAATCCTCCGATATACTCGGCCCCATGACGATAACATCATCAAGCTGAATATTGGATTCCTGCAAAACAATATGAATTTCATTCCGGTCAGTTAACACAGAAACAGGAATTTGCCGATTACGGAATCCGACAAACGACACCTGTAAAACATCGGTTTGCAGAATGTGAGCTGAGATTTTAAAAGTACCGTTTATCTTACAAGTAGTCGCCGCAACCCGTGTACCGTCACGCATAAGCATCACAACAGCCCCGGCCAAAGGTGTTCCGTCAATATCTTGAACAACTCCCTGTATATAAGCATTTTGTGCAGACAAACCAACAGGGATAATGAATACGAACACCAATATCAAATAAAATTTATCCCTAACAGAAGTGTAAACCCGGAATGTCATCCTTTCTCTTATAAACCTGAGCACCTCAGAATAGCTATTTTCATATTTTTGATCACACCCTATAAAATCGGATATACCGGCAAATTCTATAACTGTCATGAACGGCTCCATGATACAGGATAATATTCTTATAATTAATAACCGATACGCTTGAATCTTTTATCATCCGGAAATTTATTCCGGGCATCCTGTTTCAATTTTTCAAAAAGTTCCTGATCCCCATCATCCTTCCGGTTCTTGTAATAGGATAACAAGAAATAAAAAGCATCTCCTTTTCCCCAGGTAGGGTCGAATTCATTTTCTGAAGTACGGTCAGGAAGAGCTATTGCTTTTTTGAAATATGCTTCACATTTACTTTTTCCACCATAAAGCTCCGGTGTATAATAATTATTTATACCCAAAACCAGATAGGCCCGTAAATTATCACCATCCAATTCAATAGCCTTCTGCGCCATCGTTTTAGCTTGATTACTCAATTTAATAGTCGCCAACCATCCTGAAAAATTTATTTGATAATTTTTTAACATACCTAGCAGGGCATAATCTTCAGTTGTCTTGCCTTTTGTAGATTCCAGTATCTCAATCGCCTTTTCCGTAAATTTTTCAGCGTCTTCCTCTTTTTTCAATACCCTGGAAAGTATAGCACATTTATAATAAGCATAAGCTTCCCAATAGGATAAATAACGATTATTACCCTTAGTATTGTAATTTCTCAATTCCCGTACAATCTTTCCTATGGAGTCGATTTTTACTGTATTTACATTTGAGTCGATACGATACTGGAAATCTTGAGCCGAAACCAGATTTACAAGGAAACACAGAAATAAAATAAAAATAACTTTCATGACTTATTGTTTATAATAAACATCGGATTTTCATCCGACAGTTTGTTTCAATTACAGATAAGACGAGCTTATTTTTATTTTGAGTGACAAAAATTTGATATTTCTTCTGATTTTCAACAAAAATCAGGATTTTCTTTTCTGACGATATGGAAATAAAATAACACCAGGGCATTCAAATCATCGGCAAGTAGTTCACGCAATTTTTTATATCCACGGAAAATCTGTGTTTTTATGGTATTTATAGATATTCCCAATTCAACGGAGATTTCGGTATATTTCTTTCCATCGATGATATGCATACGTACGATCTGGCAGCACTGCAAAGGTAAAGAATCGATAGCTTCATGGATCTTGCGGGTCAGTTCTTCACTGATCACCTCATCCACATCGGCAGCATACATCATCGCTTCTGCCATCAGTAGCTTATTGTTATCCCGAACTTTCAAATGCCGCAGATAATCCAATGCAGCATTTCGTGAAGAGGTATATAACCAGGATTTAATATTTACCTCTGAGGAAAAATAAGGATAACTCTTATATAATTTCAAAAAGACATCCTGCACCAAATCTTTAGCCAGTTCCCGTTCTCCGACATGCCGTTCCACAAAAGGCAGCAATACCGGATAATATTCCCGGAAGATCTTTTCAAAAGAGGCTGTATGAGGTGAAATTTGCCGGTTTGTCATATTTTACAATGGTCAACGAAACGATTTAGTGCGAACAAATATACCACATTTATCTAAATTTTTGACAAAATAATCATAACTTGGCAAACAAATTATAATGAAAAATCAAACCGATATGGAACATGATGTATTTATCAGTTATTCGAGAAAAGACGAAGAATTGGTGAAAAGGATCAAAGCTGCATTGACGCAAGCGAATATATCTTATTGGATAGATAAAGAGGAGATAAAAAGAGGGACCTCTTATGCTAAAGCGATCTCACAAGCTGTGTATAATAGTAAGATTTTACTTTTTATATGGTCGGAGCATTCGAATAATTCCGAGAATACGGCGAACGAGATTAGCCTGGCACTGGAATTCGAGAAAAATATCGTCCCGTTTAAGATCTCCAAGAAGCTGGGACCCAGCGATATGACCTATCACTTATTGAAATTGGACCGGATAGATGCTTGTCCATTCGAAAGCCATCATATTCAAGAGCTTGTCGCCTCGATCGCCCAATGCCTCGGACGTGGTTTAACTCCGTCTTCGACAACATCCGGCACTTCGGGAAGCACTCCTATTTCGAATACTTTTACCTCCTCCTCTACGGCTTCCAATACTTCAAAGATGGAAACCCATAAGTTCGACAATGGGAGCTATACCGGAGAAATGGCAGATGGAAAATTCAACGGACAGGGGACTTATTGCTGGACCGACGGGGGTAGATATGAAGGACAATGGAAAAACGGGAATATGCACGGACGGGGTATTTTTTATTATGCCAACGGAAGCAAATATAAAGGAGATTGGGTAAACGATAAGAAACAAGGCTGGGGAACTTACGACTGGCAAGACGGAAGCAGGTACGAAGGGCAATGGAATGGTGACTATATGCATGGTCAAGGCGTTTTTTATTATGCCAACGGGGATAAATACGACGGACAATGGGAGAATGATCACAAACAAGGACCAGGCATTTATTATTTTGCCGATGGCAGTAAATACGACGGACAATGGGAGAACGGCAAAAAACAAGGACAGGGAACTTACCAGTGGAAAAGTGGAAGCAGGTATGAAGGGCAATGGAAAAATGATTGTATGCACGGTCAGGGAACACTTTATCATCCCGATGGTAGCAAATATAAGGGACAATGGGTGAATGACAAACAACAAGGAGAGGGGATTTATTATTATGCCAATGGTTGTCGGTATGAAGGACAATGGTTCGACGATAAGAAACAGGGACAAGGGACGTTCACGTGGGTCAATGGGGATAAATACGTAGGACAATGGATGAATGATCGTATGCACGGTCAGGGTATTTATTATCATGCCGACGGAAATAAATATGAAGGGCAATGGGTAAACGATATGAAACAAGGACAAGGGACGTTCACCTGGAATAACGGAGATAAATATACAGGCCAATGGATGAATGACAGACGACACGGACAGGGGACCTATACCTGGGCCGACGGTACCCGGAATTCGGGCATCTGGAAGGAAGGTAAATTTATCGGATAATCCGGGGAAGATAACTATATTTACTTTATTTATCCTTATTCCGGCATTTTTATTCGACTTCTTTCTATCTTTGCGGCAGGATAAAAAGAACAGAGGGGCAGGAAAAAGAAGGGGGAAAGATGGATTTAAAAATTTTCGACAGATAAAAAATGATTTCAGTAGACGGACTTACGGTAGAATTCGGTGACAGAGCCCTCTTTAAAGATATTTCCTTTCAGATCAATGAGAAAGACCGGATAGCCCTGATGGGAAAAAACGGTGCAGGGAAATCCACCCTTCTGAAAATCCTGGCAGGCCAGCGCAAACCGAGCCGGGGCAGTGTATCGGCGCCGAAAGATACCGTGATCGCCTATCTCCCGCAGCATCTGATGACCGAAGACGGACGTACCGTATACGAAGAAGCTTCGCAGGCTTTTGCCCCTCTTTTCGCAATGGAGAAAAGGATCGACGACCTGAACCGTCAGCTGACCGAGCGTACCGATTACGACTCACCCGAATATTATAAATTGATCGAAGAGGTTTCTGCTCTGAGCGAGAAATATTATAGTATCGATCTCACCCATTTCGAAGCAGATGTCGAAAAAACACTGCTAGGGCTGGGGTTCAAACGGGAAGACCTGCAACGTCAGACCAGCGATTTCAGCGGAGGCTGGCGGATGCGGATCGAACTGGCCAAAATGTTACTCAAAAATCCGGATGTCCTGCTTTTAGACGAACCCACCAATCATCTGGATATCGACTCGATCCAATGGCTGGAAGAATTTCTGATCAGCAACGGAAAAGCTGTCGTCGTTATTTCTCACGACCGTACATTCGTCGATAACATCACCACCCGGACCATCGAAGTCACGATGGGACGGATCTACGATTATAAGGTGAATTACTCCAAGTACCTGGAGCTACGTAAAGACCGCCGGGCCCAACAACAAAAAGCCTATGACGAACAACAAAAAATGATCGCCGAAACCAAAGATTTTATCGAGCGGTTTAAAGGCACTTACTCTAAAACCCTGCAAGTGCAATCGCGGGTAAAGATGCTCGAAAAGCTAGAGCTGATCGAAGTGGACGAAGAAGATACCTCTGCCCTGCGCCTGAAATTTCCTCCTTCTCCCCGTTCGGGCAGCTATCCGGTAATCGCCCAGGAATTGTCGAAATATTACGGGGATCATCTGGTGTTCAAAGAGGCAGGGTTCACCATTCAAAGAGGAGAAAAGGTGGCTTTCGTAGGACGCAACGGGGAAGGAAAATCTACGCTCGTAAAATGTATTATGGGGGAGATTACGGATTATACCGGTAAACTCACACTCGGCCACAATGTACAAATCGGTTATTTCGCCCAAAACCAGGCCTCTCTTCTGGACGAAGAACTGACTGTTTTCCAGACGGTGGATGACGTTACCCCTTCGGAGCTGAAAAGTAATACCAAAAACCTGCTGGGCGCTTTTATGTTCAGCGGAGACGATATCGACAAAAAAGTGAAGGTACTTTCGGGCGGAGAGCGCACCCGTCTGGCTATGATCAAACTGCTTCTTCAACCGGTCAACCTGTTGATCCTCGACGAACCGACCAACCACCTGGACCTGAAAACGAAAGATATACTGAAAAATGCTTTGATCGATTTCGACGGCACACTGATCGTCGTATCCCATGACCGGGATTTCCTCAACGGACTGGCCCAAAAGGTCTACGAATTCGGAAACGGTAAAGTCACCGAACACCTGGAAGATATCAACGGATTCCTGCGAAAGAAAAAAATGGAGAATCTCCGGGAGATCGAATCCCGGAAATCCTGATCAGGGGACACTCCCGATGTACATTTTTTGACATCCCTATGAACAACCGCCTCCCAATACCTGATACAATTGTACCGTAGCCAGTAATTCGTCGCGGATAGCCGTATTGAGGCCGATCTGGGCATCGAAATATCCACGCTGGGCATCCAATACATCGAGATAACTGATCACTCCGTTGATGTATTGCAAAGTAGCCAGATCGAGATTAGAACGGGCCGACTGTTCGAGATGTTCGCGGGATTCACGGATTTCACGACTTTTGCGGGAGTTGACCAAGACATTGCTCACTTCGGTGAAAGCCTGGAGCACCACTTTCTGATAATTGTAGGTTTCCTGTTCCTGCACAGCTCTGGAAGCTTTTAAACGCGCTCTGTTTTTTCCCAGATTAAACACCGGTGCCAATAATTCACCACCGACAAAAAAGTAAGGTGCTTTCAGAAAATCGGTCAGATCGCTGCTCTCGAGGCCATAATGTCCGGTTAAAGTAAATTTCGGGAACATGCTGGTATAAGCCACACCGACTTTGGCATGAGCCGCTTTCAACCGATATTCGGCCTGGCGGATGTCGGGCCGTCTTTCCAGAATTTGGGAAGATAATCCCACCGGCAGAGCGGTCATCAACTGCTGCTGACCGATACTTTTCCCTCTCGCCACTTCTCCGGGATATTCTCCGGCCAGTAAAGTAATCTGATTCTCTTTGAGGCGAATCTCCCTTTCTAATCCCGGTACCAGGGTTTGGGTTCTGGCCAATTCGACCTGTGCCTGACGCAAGGGATTTTCGGAAGTCAATCCTCCCTCGAACCTGAGCTTTGCCAGACGTACTCCTTCCTGCCGGGCCGCCAGTGTCTGCCGTACGATGGCCAGTTCCTGATCTAAAGCGATCAACTCGAAATAAGCCTGCGCCACCTGGGCAACCAGAGCCGACTGCAAAGCCTGCCTGCCTTCGACGCTCTGCAAATATTCGGCCAGAGCGGCCTGACCGGCCCAACGTAGTTTTCCCCACAAATCGACTTCCCAGGATGCCAACACTTTTCCCTCAAAAGTATTCCCAGGCGTTTCATCGTATTCGCGCTCGGCAGACACGGTAGCCTCTGCCTTGGGGAAAAGGTCGGCTTTAGCGATACGACGGAGTTCCATCGATTCTTTCACTTTGGCCGCAGCGATCATCAGGTCTTTGTTTCCTTCCAATGTTTTCCGGATCAACTGCCGGAGTACCGGATCGGTATATAAATCGGCCCATCGGATATCACCGGCCGAAACCGAATCGGGCACCGTTCCTTCGATCTGTTCCGGCAAGCGGAGTTCGGGCCGGGAGTAATGCTTTCCCAGTTTACAGGAACTCACTCCCAATACCAGCAATACAATAGCGAGGGTATAAATTTTCTTCATCATTTTACGCTTTTCGTTTTTACTCTAATCTTTTCTTTGAATTTATAAACCATTACAAAGAAAAAAGGTACCAATACTATTCCGATGGTAATGGCTGCAATCATACCGAAGAACACACCGGTCCCGATCGAATGGCGGCTGGCCGATCCCGGTCCGGATGCCATGACCAGAGGCAACATACCCAACACAAAGGCCAGCGAAGTCATCAGGATCGGGCGGAAACGCAACATGGCCGCATTTTTGGCAGCGACAACCACATCGACCCCTTTGTCGACTTCCATCTTGGCAAACTCCACAATCAAAATCGCATTTTTAGCAGCCAGACCGATCAAAGTCACCAAACCGATCTGGAAATAGATATCGTTCTCGAGCCCAAATCCCAGAATGCCCAGATAAGCCCCCAAAGCTGCAACGGGCAACGACAGCAACACGGCCACCGGCACCAGCCAACTTTCGTATAAAGCAGCCAGAAAGAGGAAGACGAACAGGAATACCAGAGTCAATACCAGCCCCAGCTGTCCCTCGGCTTTTTTCTCCTGATAAGACAAACCGCTCCATTCGACACCGATATTCTCGGGTAAATGAGTCTTGGCAATGTTTTCCATCTTACGCATCACCTCACCCGAACTATATCCCGGAGCTGCCGCCCCCCGGACAACTGCCGTCGTGAACATATTGAAGCGCCGGATATTTCCTGGACCTGTCGTATATTCGGCATCTCCCAAAGCAGTCAGAGGCACCATATCCCCTCCCGCCGTCTTTACAAAGAACATATTGATATTGTCTTTATGTGCCCGGTAAGGAGCTTCGGCCTGAATATATACCTTATAAACCCGGTTAAACATATTGAAATCGTTCACATAAACCGATCCGGTGTAGGCTTTCATCGTCGAAAAAATATCGGACATCGGGATACCCAGGAATTTGGCTTTGTCCCGGTCGACATCAAAATACAGCTGAGGAATTTCGGCCTGTAACGAAGACGACAGACCGGTGAAAGCTTTACTCTCGGCAGCATACTTCATCAGGGTATCGACCGCTTCGACCAGATTTTCGAAAGTAGCTCCATTCCGGGCTTCGACCTGCATCTCGAATCCACCGGCAGTACCTAAGCCTGGAATAACAGGCGGTTTCGACAAATAAACCCGGGCCTCAGGATATTGCTTCAACTCTTTACGGGTATCTTCCATCACCTGATCGATCTCCATACCGTTTCCTTTACGCTTTTCCCACGATTTCAGAATCACCGTCAGTTCGGAGCGGGCCTGGTTGGTTCCTACCCGGGGACTGGAACCGGTCACATTCTGTACATAACCGACTGCAGGATGAGCTTTCAGAAATTCTACCGCCCGATCCGTCACCAGGCGTGTACGCTCGAGTGTAGCCCCTTCGGGTAATTCCAGTTCAACCTTGAAATAGCCCTGATCTTCTTCAGGCATAAAACTACCCGGAACCACCCGGTTCAATACAAAGATGAAAACAAGTACCATCCCGAAACCGGCCAGGATACGGCGGGGATTGGCGATCGCTTTACCGATTATCCCTACATATTTCCGGTTTCCGGTAGCCAGCCAACGGTTGATCATTCCGAAAATACGGTTTTTAGAGGGTGCGGAAGGACGCAGCAAGAGCGCACACATCGCCGGACTCAGCGTCAAAGCGACCACAGTCGATATCAACACCGAAACGACAATGGTAATGGCAAACTGCCGGTAAAGCAAACCGGTAATCCCCCCCAGGAAACTAACCGGAATAAATACCGCAGCCAGCACGAGAGAGGTGGCGATCAACGCCCCGGTCAATCCCCGCATAGCTTTCTTCGTAGCCTCGTAGGGGCTCAAACCTTCTTTTTCCATATAACTCTCGACCGCTTCGACAACTACAATGGCATCGTCGACCACGATACCTATCGACAAAATCAATCCCAACAGAGTAAGTAAATTGAGCGAAAAGCCCAAAACCAACATCACCCCGAAAGTTCCGATCAACGATATCGGCACAGCAATCAGGGGCACCAGAGAAGCGCGCCAGTTCTGGAGCGAAAGAAACACCACCAACACCACCAGCAACAGCGCTTCGAACAAGGTTTTATACACCTCGTGGATAGACTCGGAAATGTAGCTGGTGATATCGAAAGGGATTTCGTAATCGAGCCCTTCGGGAAAATTCTTACTGATCTCTTTCATCGTTTCGCGCACCTGCCCGGCCACTTCGACGGCATTCGCACCGGGAAGGGTATAAATCCCGAGTACTGCGGCATTTTTACCGTTCATACCACTCTCGGTGGAATAGGAAGAAGCCTCGAGAGAGACCCGGGCAACGTCCCTCAAACGTACGATAGAACCGTCGGGATTCGCTCTGACCACAATCTCTTCGAATTCATTGACTGTAGACAAACGCCCCTGGGTAGTGATCGGAATGGTAATATCCTGTCCGGAAATAGGCTGCTTGCCCAATTCGCCGGCCGCCGACTCACGGTTCTGGTCTTTGAGGGCATCCTGCAAATCTTTTACCGTCAGTCCGAAATTAGCCATCCGGTCGGGCATCACCCAGATACACATACCATAATAACGGCTTCCGATATTGGAAACCCGTCCTACCCCGGGGATACGCCTCAGGATATCCAGGACATTGATCGTCGCAAAATTACTGAGATAGATTTCGTCGAAACGGGGATCGTCGGAAGTCAGGGTCAGGGTCATGAGCTGATTCGAAGATTGCTTTTCGACGGAAATACCGTTCTGCACCACCTCGGCGGGCAAGCGCGACTCGGCCAGTTTCACCCGGTTCTGGATTTCTACGGCAGATAATTCGGGATTGGCCGAAATGTCGAAGGTGACATTGATTGACAAACCGCCGGAATTGGAACTGCTGGATTCCATGTAGAGCATTCCCGGCGTCCCGTTGAGTTCCTGCTCGATGGGGGTCGCCACTGCCTGCGAGACAGTCTGTGCACTAGCCCCGGGATAGGAGGCCGAAATTTTCACCATAGGAGGTGTAATCTGCGGGTATTGATCCACCGGCAACAAATAAAGGCCGATACATCCTACCACGACAATCAATATGGATAATACCGCCGAAAAGATAGGGCGGTCTATAAAGAATTCAACTTTCATCTTACTTCGTTTATTTCGTCTGTATTTTCTTCTTTTTTAGCCACCGTGCGGGGAGCCAAAAGATCACCGGGAGAAAGTTTGTGTTGTCCCTCGGTCACGACCATTTCATCAGGTCCCAATCCCCTCTCTACCACCACAAAATTACCGACTTCGGGTCCGGTTTCGATAAACCGTTTCTCGGCAGTACTATCCCTGCGCATAACATAAACATGAGCACCTCCCTTCTCGATAATAATTGCGCGGGCAGGTACCACTACGGCATTTTCGCGCACATCGAGCAGCAGTTTGACTTTAGTAAACTGTCCGGGCAGCAGTTTCCGCCCGGGATTGGCCAGTTCGGCTCTCACCCCGAAAGTACCTGTCTTGGGATCGACCTGAGGTTCGGCAAAGTCGACCAGGCCCTTCTCCGGATAAACAGAATTATCGGCCAGGGTGACCGTAATCGAGGGCTGCCAGGAACGGGTAGCGTCCTGCTCGCCTAATCTCACATTACGCTGCTGGCTGCGGAGATAATCGAGGGCGGTGAGGCTAAAATCGACCAACACGGTATCGCTGGCCACGACGGTCGCCAATAGCGACTTGGAGCCGGGGCCCACCAAGGTACCGATATCGGCATGCCGTTCGCTGATGTATCCCGAAATGGGCGAACGTACCGTCGTATATCCCAGCTCCATCTCTGCCTGTGCCAGATCGGCTTTACTCATGGCTACGTTCGCTTTAGCACTTTCGTAAGCGGCAATGGCATTATCCAGGTCCAACTGGCTGGCTGCATTCTGTTCGTATAAAGGACGCAAACGCTCTACATCGCGTCCGGTTTTCAACTCCTGGGCTTCGTCTTTTTTCAGTTGAGCCGCAGCTTTATCGGCCCGCGCTTTATATAAATCGGGATTGATAATAAACAAGGGCTGATTACGCTCTACCCGTTTCCCTTCCTCAAAAAGCATCTTTTCCAGATAGCCTTCTACCCGGGCATGTACTTCCACAAATTGCCGGGCCCTGATCCGCCCTACATAATCACCGAATATCTCTACATCATCGACCCCCACTTTCTCAACTACTACGGGAATTCCTTCACGTATCTTATCTTTTTTACAACCCACCACTCCCAACAGGAGCACACAGGCAAAACCACTCAGCCAATTATTAACCCTCATATTTATCTGTTTAATTTATTTATACTTGCTATTTCCTCGCTTATGAAAAATATATACCATTTTTCAAGTATAAAAGTTATGCATTGGCTGTCAGCATACTATATATTCAAATCTTTTCCCCGGGGAACTTGTTTTTGTGGAATTATTCCACAAACGAGCTGAATTATTCCACAACATTCGCTATTTCGTTTTCGTATAGGGATTTGTAATTTAAACGATATTTTAACCGATCCGATATGAGACGAATCTTATTTCTGTTATTTTTAAGCCTGATCTTAGGGGGCCGGTCAAAAGCCCAGCAAGACCCGGTACTCGATCTGCAACAAACGATGCCTTCAGAAGACAGTTGGTGGCAATTTTTCGGAGATTCGACACTTATCCGTCTGATCGACAAATCTGTAGCCAATAATTATAATCTGCAGAATGCAGTAAAAAATATCCAATTGGCGAAATCGCGCTGGCGGTCACAACAGGGCCATTTTTTCCCGAGTTTCAGCGCTTCGGCCCAATATACACCGGAAAAAAGCAGTCTGGGCATCGACCATGCCGATAATTACTACCACATCGGGCAGGCCGGTATAGAAATGAATTGGGAAATCGATGTGTTCGGCAATATCCGGAAAGGAGCCAAAGCCCAAAAAGAATATTACCTGGCTTCACAGGAGGATTACCGGGGTACAATGGTCTCGCTCGCCTCAGAAGTGGCGATGGCTTATATCCGTCTGCGCACTTACCAGCAACACCTGGAAGTTGCCCGTAATAACCTGGAATCCCAGGAGGAGATTCTCCGGATCAATGAAGCCAAACTGGCGGCCGGACTGACTTCCAACCTAACGGTGGCGCAATCGAAAGGCCTGTGGCTACAAACGAAGGCAACCCTTCCCGGACTGGAAGCCTCGGTCTACTCGGAAGTGAATACACTGGCTGTCCTGACCGGAGAGTATTCGGATTCTTTACGGCAAGCTTTACTGCAAGTGCACCCTCTCCCCCAAGGCAACCCGATCCTTATGCAAGGAATCCCGGCCGAACTGATCCGGCGGCGCCCGGATGTCCGCTCGGCCGAACGGACGATGGATGCACTGGCAGCCGCAGCAGGCGCAACACGGGCAGACTGGTGGCCGAAATTCTACCTAACGGGTGCTTTCGGGTATGGTAACGAATATTACAAACAGTTTTTCAAGAAGGAGAACATGACGTGGCAAATCAGCCCGAGCATCAAATGGACGATTTTCAGCGGGCGCCAGATCGCCCAGGCTAACCGGCAGGCCCAAATCCAACTGGACGAAGGGATCAATACGTATAACCAAACTCTGCTCACAGCTTTGCAAGAGGTAGACGATGCCTTATCGTCATATAATAAATCACTCCAACAACTGGATGCAGACCGGCTTGCTCTGCAGGAAATTAAACTGACACTGGAATATGCAATGGACCTGTATAAGAAAGGACTGACCAATTACCAGAATGTACTGGACTCACAACGCAATGTATTGAACTACGAAAATGTGTATGTGAATTCGCAGAGTGCAACCCTGCTCTATATGATACAGGTGTATAAGGCACTGGGGGGAGGAGTGGAAAAATAAAGTTAAAGGCTAAAAGCGAATTAAAAAAATCATTGTTATGAAAAAGATGATCGTTCTGATGATTGGTTTGGGAGTGATATTGGGAGGTTGCAGGAAGAAAGAGAAACAGGAAGCCGCAAGCGGACAAGCGGCCCCGGAGATTTTAGTGAACAGACCTGCCCAACACGATGTCGTGTATACGTATCAGTATCCGGCTTATCTGGAAGCCGTGCAAACGGTGAATCTGGTGGCCCGGGTATCGGGATTCCTGGAAAAGATGAATTATATCCCGGGAGTGCCGGTAAAAGCAGGCCAGTTGTTGTTTGTCATCGAACCTCAACCCTATCAGGATCAGTTGAAAGCGGCACAGGCCGAAATGAAGAGTACAGAGGCACGTCTGGCTTACGCCAGGGCACAATACGAGAAGATGAAAGAAGCGATGCCTAGCCGGGCTATCAGTGAGATCGACTTCATCCAGGCCGAATCGGATTACCATTCGGCGATAGCGAATCTTCAGAATGCCCGGGCACAATTGAATACTGCTCAGACCAATCTGAATTATTGTTACATCAAAGCTCCTTTCGACGGACGGGTATCCCGGAACCTGGTGGACCTTCAGAACTTTGTCGGAGGAGCGGTACAACCGGTCACCCTGGCTACGATGTATAAAGATAAGTATATGTATGCTTATTTCAATATGGCTTATGCCGAGTTCGAACAAATTCCTCCGGTGACCAATCCGCTGGTATCGAAAGATTCGGCCCTGGCGCTGACGGTCATCAATGCTGCGGACACCAGCCGTTATTGGAAAGGCGAGCTCGACTATACTTCGCCGAACGTCGATCTGCAAACCGGGACGGTGACCGTACGGGCCATTCTCGAAAATCCGAAAGAAGAATTATTAAGCGGGATGTATGTCAAAATCCGGCTTCCCTATAAAGTGGTAAAAGATGCTTTACTGATACCGGAGGCTTCGATCGGCACGGGACAGGCAGGCCGCTATGTCTATCTGGTGGATGAGAACAACCGGGTGGTGCAGCAAACCGTCAAAGTCGGGGTATTGAGTAACGACGGCATGCGGGAGATCGTCAGCGGTGTCACTCCGGACGACCGTTATGTCGTGGAAGCCCTGATGAATGTGCGTCCGGGCATGACCGTGAAACCAGTGAGAGAAAAAACAAAACGTTAATCTATTCCTATGTTCAGTACATTTTTCATTAACCGCCCTATATTCGCTACGGTCCTGTCTATCCTTATCGTGATCGCAGGACTGGTATCTTTACGTGGTCTGCCGGTAGAACAATATCCGACGATCACTCCTCCGACAGTCGTTGTCCGGGCCTCCTACCCCGGAGCCAATGCCAGTACAATCGCCGACATGGTAGGTACCCCGATCGAGCAACAAGTGAACGGCGTAGAGGGTATGCTTTATATGTCGTCGACTTCGTCGAGCACAGGCAGCTACCAGCTGACCATCACTTTCGAAGTGGGAACCGACCTGGATATGGCCACCGTGCTCGTAGAAAACCGGGTGAACATGGCCCTGAGCACTTTACCGCAGGAGGTGACCCAGATCGGGGTCACTACGACCAAGGAATCGACCAACGTCGTGATGTTTCTGTCACTGACCTCGGATAGTCCGCAATACGACGCTCTTTTTCTCTCTAATTATGCGGCCCTGAATATCACCAACGAATTGGGCCGGGTAAAAGGAGTAGGTAATGTGGGCTTGTTCGGCATGGGCAAATACAGTATGCGTATCTGGCTGGATCCGGATCAGCTGACTATCCGGGGCATCACTCCGGCGGATATCGTATCGGCCATTCAGGGCCAGAATATCCAGGTTACAGCGGGCAGCGTGGGATCGGAACCCTTAGTCCGCAAAGAAGCCTACCAATACACCCTCGAAACCAAAGGATTACTGATCGATGAAGAAGAATTCGGCAATATCATCGTCAAGGCCCTTCCCGACGGCAAATACCTTCGCATCCGTGACCTGGCCACTATAGAGCTCGGACGTGAAAGCTACAGCTCCACCGCCACCCTGAAAGGCGGAGCCGTCGCAGCTATCGCCGTCTATCAGCTTCCGGGAGCCAACGCCCTGGACGTGGCACAACGGGTGAAAAAAGAGATGGACAAACTGGCCTCCTATTTCCCCGAAGGGGTGCAATACAGCGTGACCCTCGATACGACGGAATTTATCAATGCCTCGATTTCAGGAATATACGAAACCCTGATCACCGCCTTTATCCTGGTTTTACTGGTTATTCTGATCTTCCTCCAAAACTGGCGGGCGATGCTGATTCCGCTGATCACGATTCCCGTCTCGCTGGTCGGGACTTTCACATTCATGGCGATGCTGGGATTTTCCATCAATACGCTGACTCTCTTCGGACTGGTACTGGCTATCGGGCTGGTAGTAGACGACGCCATTATCATCGTAGAAAACAGTTACCGGCTGATCGAAACCGGCCGGTATCCCACCGTAAAAGAGGCGGTGATCCAGGCCATGAAGGAAGTGTCGGGAGCTGTTGTGGGTATTGTGCTCGTACTGTTGGCCGTATTTATTCCCACGGCCTTTATCGGCGGCATCACCGGCCAGTTGTACAAACAATTCGCCCTGACGATCGCCATCTCGACGGTAATCAGCGGGTTCAACGCCCTCACCCTGAGCCCCGCACTTTGTGCCCTGTTTCTGAAACCCAAACAGCCGGCCAAATTCTTTCTCTTCAAAGCTTTCAACCGGTTTTTTGAAAAGACAAACCATGGTTATACCTGGGTGATCACTCACTTCATGCGTAAATCGCTGATGACTTTTATCGTCTTTTTGATCCTTTCGGTGCTGGCTTTCTGGGGATTTATCAAATGGCCGCGTACTTTTATCCCGGAAGAAGACCAGGGGTATTTCATCGCTTTCATGCAACTGACCGACGGTGCTTCGTCGAGCCAGACGGCTACAGCCCTGCAAAAAGCGTCGGCCGTACTGAACCAAATGGAAGGCATCGAAACCTATATCACGATCAACGGCTTTTCAATGATGAGTAATGCAAACGCTTCGAATGCCGCCACGCTGTTCGTGATGCTCAAAAACTGGGACCAACGGAAATCTCCGCAGTTAAGCGCCCAAAGCCTGGTGAACCAATTCAACGGTATGGCCTATGAAGCGATACCGGAAGCCAGAACCTTCGCCGTCTTACCGCCGGCCATCCCGGGATTGGGCGAAAGCAGCGGGTTTGAAGTCATGCTGGAGGATATCAACAGCTACGGCCCGCAAGAACTGCAACGCATGACAGACGAACTGATGCTCGCCGGCAACGAGACCCCGGGTCTCTCTACCGTCCAGTCGATGTTCAGCGCCAGTGTACCCCAGTATTACCTGAATATCGACCGGAACAAAGTAGAGCTGATGCAGATTCCACTAAGCGAGGTGTTCAATACGATCGGCACATACCTCGGTTCCACCTATGTCAACAATTTTGTGAAATTCGGCCGCACTTACCAGGTGAAGGTCGAGGGTGCCCCCGACAGCCGGGCTCTGGTAACCGACCTACGCCTATTGAATGTCCGCAACTCCAAGGGCGACATGATTCCCCTTTCGGCCTTTACTACTATCGAGACGCGGATCGGCGCAGAGAGCCTGACGAAATACAACACTTACGTATCCGCCCTGATCTCGGGTGCCGCAGCAGACGGTTATAGCTCGGGAGAGGCGCTGAATATTATGGCCAAACTGATCCGGGAGAAAATGGGACGCTCCTTCGGTTATGAATGGACTTCTATGGCATATCAGGAAGAAAATGCGAGTTCGTCCACCTCCATCATCTTTATACTGGCCATCGTGGTGGCTTTCCTGATCCTGGCAGCCCAATACGAGAGCTGGACGGATCCTTTTGCAGTGATCATGGGTTTGCCTATCGCCCTGCTGGGAGTAGTGATCGGAGTGATGGTCATGAATCTTCCGATCAGCGTTTACACCCAAATCGGAGTAGTGCTTCTGATTGCCCTGGCGGCGAAAAATGCCATCCTGATCGTAGAATTCGCCCGGGATTACCGGGCTGCAGGCAAGTCGACCGAAGAATCGGCGATCGAAGGCGGACGCGTACGTCTCCGCCCGATCCTGATGACCTCTTTTGCTTTCATCCTCGGCACTTTCCCGCTGGTGATTTCGACCGGAGCCGGAGCTTCGAGCCGGATCTCGCTCGGTATCGCCGTTTTTGCCGGTATGTTGATGACCTCCCTCGTAGGCACCTTGTTTATTCCCAATTTCTACCTGATGATGGAGAGCCTGCACGAACGGTTTACCCGCAAAAAGAAAAAAGACAAAGACACGGAAGAGAACCTTCCCGCCGTATACGAGGAACAACTCCCGATGAAGCGGGAGTGAGACAGGGAGAGGGATTAGCGTCGCTTCGTTCCTGATCAGGGGCGTCATTCAGGCTCCGGACCGGCAAAACCTCTCCGGTTTCTGGCCAGCGAACCTCTGGTTCTGACTGTAAAGCCGACCGGAAAGATTGTGCCGCCGGTCAGCCAGGCATTCATCAGCAAGCGGGAATTGCACCGATCAGCATCGAAGAGATGCCGACCGATAAAGCGCTAATCGGTAACCTCCGGTTACACTGGTCAAGACCGAAGATGTGCCACCAACTGCCTGTCGGAGAAACCGGTATAAGCCTTCAGCACCATAAGACCGATCTTTGCACAAAGACTGAAAATGTTCTTGCGTCCAAGACGTTGCTCCGACAGACCTGATTCTTTGGCTATACGCTCAAACGGGAACACTGAATGAAGCCTGCCAAGCTCACTCTCATGAAAACTCTTGCGATATTTTTCCAGAATATCAAATTCTGTAAAGCCTAATGTAGGCTGAATCTCGGAAATATTTCGTATTTTTGCCATATCTTAGTTGGGGTATTTCCCCCGTTTTGGCCGTCAAACCTTGTTTTCGGGGGAATACCTAAAGATACAAAAAAGCCAACTAATTCGCAATAATTTAATTATGAATTAGTTGGTTAATTTTATACTATTTACTGAATGTCCCTATTTAAGTTTAAAGTAAACTTTTTCAGGATAATACAGTTTTTACGATATACCTTCGACGATTAATAGAGTCCTATTTCGGCCAATGTCACCTCATAAGCCTGCACATAAAGCGGCGTAGTGACCCTTACCCGTACATAGCGTGCCTGTTTCTCACCGGCAAACGGGATAATGTTGGTCTCACCCGTACTGTTTCCTATCTCCAACTCTTCCAACCAAGTGGCGTATTGCCAGCTATTCCCATCCGTAGAGACATAAATCTTGACGGTATTGGGAGCTTTGGCGCGCTTCTCTGCGTTCAGACTGCTGAAATAGGTTTGTACCAATTTTAGCCCACGGAGTGTTTTTTCAGAACCCAAGTCCAAATCGAGGTCGTAAGTGGTCGACTCCTTCATGGCATACGGTTCCCAACAGCTGTATGGGTCATTATCGGTAAGGTATTCCAAATGCGAATTGGCACCGCCTTCATCTGCGGGGTTAGATGTAAACTTCTGACCGCTTAGGTTGAGGTAATCGTATTCCGGCAGTTCCGGTTCTCCCATTTCGGTAATGAGTGAAGCCATCAAGTCTTTATAGTGCTGATTGTAACGCTCTATGGTCAACCCATTCAACTCTTTCAGCGTCTTGAGCACGAAATTACTCATTTTTACGTCATACACTTTGCTCTGGCTGCGTTCGATGTCGTCCACCATCTCTTCAAGAATGTAACGGTGCTTACCCAGAACCAATGTTTTCAGGTTGGGGAAGTTCAGCAAATCGGCGAAATTGCTGAACGAGCGGTCCAATTCCAGTGTCTCTACCGTGTTGGCCCATTCTTCCGGAATAGACTCGTATCCATATTGCCGCAGCATGTCTTGTCTGAAGTCGGCATTGTAGATTTTGTTGTGTTCCAATTCGATGGGTTGGAATACAATCTCATCGGTGCAGCCGCTGATATAGCCTTTCCGGTAAAACTCCACAGGTTTAGAGAGGTCTATCTCTTCCGGTACCATATAGTAGAGGCTGTTGACAATCTTCTTGGTCAAATCCAGCCGCCCGGTGGTTCCGTCCTTTTTGGTATAGGTCAGGTATGCCTCGTTCACATTGTCTTCCCAGCCAAGAAAGAAGAGTATCAGACGATCTTGAAAGAAAAAGTGTCTGGAAATGACACGCGTGAAAGCCTGCACCATTTCGTGGTTTTCGGTGTAAGGACGCCCGTAGTCGGTGCTTTCCAGAGAAGTGTTCCCATTTTTATCGACAGCACATATCGTCACTTCATAGCTACCGTCTTCCAAGTCCGTGATGTCGTACTCGGATGTTTCCCGGTCCACTAATTCCTCTTTCACCATAGCGTCTTTCGACCAGGTTATCCTGATGTGCCTGATGACTGGGTCCGGACTGTTCGTCCATCTTACTTGCAGACGGTTCCATCCCGGTTGAATGGTGAGGTCCGTACATTTTCCCAAGTACCGGACAGGTCCGTTACCGGCAAAATCCTCATAGGTATCTTCTAACGATTCGCAAGATACCATCACCAACATGGCGAATAATAATCCTATATATTTTTTCATGTTCATGTTCCTCCTTTAGTCTTTATCAGCGTATACTTCCAATTCGTGTAAAGTCAGATATTTCTTTATCTTGTTCGTCGTTTCGTCCCGTTCGTAGATGCTTTCCAGATTGAACGCACTGTTGAATTTGATTTTCAGGTAGCGGAACCCTTCCCTTTGTTTGGTGATATCGACGGAGAGGGCCCGATAAATCGGGTCGACAGCCTGTAATTTTTGCAGAGAGGTGCAACTATGTTTCCCGGACGTACCGCTACATGTTGCCGCATGATAGGTCCAGCGGTCTCTGTAGTCAGCATCCGGATCATCTTCGAAAGAAGCCAGCTCCTCCCATTGCAGGGCATCCCAATTGTGGCTATCCGTATTCTCCCTGCAACCATAAATGGTGACGGAGGAGGGTAGTTTGTTGGCAAAGAAGCGACTGAAGTACTGCGGTCCGATGTAAGGGGTATTGTCCGGTGCAGTTTGAGGGCAGTTGCTACCAAGGTGTCGCATGGCGTAGAAACGCAGTTCCGAAATGGGACGCAGTTTCTTCAAATCGATATACATCGGTTCCGAGTTTTCTCCCACACCGTTCTCTTTCGAGATAAAAGTGTAATAGAAATGCCTGTTTCTTTCCTCGAACCAGGTAGCACCGTTTACATCGCCGTCTTTCAGGTACTGGAGTCCGAGTTTCTCTTCCGGCACTTCCCAGGAGTTCGCATAGAAAATGTCGAACAAGGCGGGGTCAAGACGTTCGGTGTTGAAAGCCTGTATGTTCTCCCATACCCTTTCTTTCACCATATATCCCCGATAGTCCTCCACCCGTACGATAATGGTGTGGAAGGCGCTTTTCTGTTTCGGAGTATAATGTTTGACATCTGCTCCGGCACTCAGCGGGAACGATTCAATCAGGATAGTGTCCGGTTGTTGGTCGATAGGATTACTCCCCAAATAGAACACGTGGGCCATGCCTGTTGTGCCTTCCGGATTGTCGAAACTCAATGTGCAACCGTTCCATCCGGATTGGACTTCCGCATTATTGATAAAACAAATAGGCGAGGAATCCAGCGTGCCGAACTGTATGTCAATAGGCTGAGACTCTGTATAATCTTGCCTCAAGAAAGTAATTTGGGCGGGAATATTGTTAACCGACTCATTGAATCCCGTCAAAGTCAGCTTGTCGGTTGAGTTACTTCCTGTTTTCAGAATAGGATTTCCGTATACGTCCTGATAGCGTACATTGATGGCTATGATTTCCGGGTCGTCCGGCAATGTGTATTGTAACAAGGCCCCACCCATAATCGGAGTGAAATGAAATCCTTCGGCCGATATTTCTACCGTAAAGGCCTCATCGCTATCATTACAGGAGGTGAATGCCCAAACGGCCATAATCAGATAAATCAATTTCTTCATAGGTTCTATATTTTTTAATCTATACTAATTACCAATCGGGATTCTGCACACATCCCGAAATCATTACTTCTTCACTTCCGATGGGGAAGAGATAATCGCGCGGAGCGGTAAAGCTGCGTTTCTTCCATACCACAATCGGCTTGGTATAATTGTTGAAGAAACGTTCCTCCGTGTCACCCAAGATATTCCAGCCGTACAGAGGAGTGTTCAGCTCTTCGTGGGCTGTCATCCAGCGACGCAGATTATAGAAACGGCGTCCCTCAAACGCAAACTCGATGTTCCATTCCTGACGGATGATTTCACGCATACCGGCTTGCGTCGTTACTTTCTGGGGATTTCGCGCATAATTATTCCAAGCGTCACGCACTTTGTCGATGCCGGCGCGGACACGTACCCGGTCCAATGGAGCATACACCCGGTCGTCCGGTTTATCCAAATATTCGTTCCAAGCTTCGGCTGAGGCCAACAACAAGTCCGGCAAACGAAGCAGAATATCGCCCGACTCGGAAGTACTATTGGAGTAGTAGTCTTTGAACGCCACATCCGCATTGTCGAACTTCTTGATATAGTAACCGGTAAGGTTCTGCGGAGTCTGGATATCGTAATTTTTGGAGGAAGTTCCCATCCGTTGTCCTTGCAGACAATTGCAGTAGAGGGGTTCGTTACCGCCACCTACAGTTTTCTTATACCAGTAGGTGCCATGGGCCGCGATATCTGCATAAAATCGGGGTTCGCGACGCAGATGCAGGCTCAGAACCTCTTCGTTCAACGGGACGACATTCCGGTAGCGTTCATCATTTTCCCTGCTCTTTTCGTAGCGGGAGGCAACCCATTGCTTGTCTTCCGAGAGAGGAAGACCGTGTTCGGTATAGAACATTTCCACCATCTTCATGGAGGCGCCAAAACCACCTATCCGAAACTGATCGTAATAGTCCTGATCTTCTTCAGGAACGCGGAAATGATAGAATACAGGCGGTGTGAATCTCTGGTGACGCACACAGAGCAGCGCTTCCTTATTGGCATAGTCATAGTCGAGGCACGACTGTTGAATATTCCGGATGGTATTCAGCATAGAAGTAGGCCATACAGTACTGCCCTGTACGAGTTCCTTACCTCCTTCTTCAGCTATTTTCAACGCTTCATCGGCAGCTTCGGCAGCGGTTTTCCATTTATTTCGGTCATATTCGGGGAATAGTCGTTCGCCCTGCTTATTCTTCATATCTGCCATCATTTTATTCCCGTTAAACAACGGTGAGGCGGCATAGAGCAAAGCCATGGCTTTCAGAGCCGCAGCTCCCTCTTTGGAGAAGTAGGCGTAGTGGTTTTGTTCTTGTTCCCTGTAATAAGGAAGTTTGGGAATGGCCAAATCGCATAGGTCGACAATAGCTTTCACCACCTCATCGATGGGACGGCGGGGTTGTTGCATCACTTCGATAGATGCGGCGGCATCAATGTTCTCGGGCACCAGAATGATGGGGCCGTAGCGGCGCATCAGTTCGAAATAATACTGTGCTTTCAACGCTTGTATTTCGGCTTTCCACAAATCTTTTTCTTTCTGTTGCATGTTATACACCCCGTCGATATGGTCAAGAAACAGGTTGCAATAACGTATACCTCCGTAAAATTTGGTGCTTTTCCACACATTGCCATAAGGAGACTGAGCCATTTGCAGGCCGTCGGCAATCATGATACCTGGCATGACAGTGGGGTTATTCAAACGTATATAATCGTCGGCCACCACTTCATCGGTACCCCAATAGGCCGGACAAGTCATGATGTCCGAAATATCCATGGTAATCATTGAATAACAGGTCTTGAACCAACTGTAAGCGCCTTCACGCTTTTCAAAAGTGGTTTCGATGGTCTCTATGTCATTGTCGGGCACTACATCCAAGTAGTTGGAGCAACCACTAATGACAGAGAATAAAAGAACCGAAACACCGGATAATATAATATGCTGTATTTTCATCATCATACGTTTTAGAAACTAATATTGAATCCTAAAGAATAAGTTCTTTGAATAGGATAATTGAATCCGTTCTCTCCCAACTCAACATCCCACAGTTTGAAATTGGTGAAACAAAAAGGGTTGTTGGTGCTGACAAAGAACTTCATATTTTGCATTCTCCATTTATTCAACAACTTTCGCGGCATGTTGTAAGCCAACTGGATGGAGGTGCAACGCAAGAAACTGCATTCACGCATAAAATAAGTACTTTTGCGGGTTTCAGCTCCGGCGTACCAGTTCTCTTGCGGATTGTGTGCCGTGATATTCTGCGGAGAAAGACGGGGCCAAAACGGACGGGTGGCCATGTTATCCTCTGACCAGTGATCGTTATAGATAGCCGTCAGCATGGCATGATTGCCAACAAAGGGCGAGATGGCGCTGGGATTGACAAAAAACGTGCGCTTGCCGGAGCCTTGGAAAGAGAAACTGAATTCGAATCTCTTGTAATTAATGAATCCGCTAAAGCCATATATCAATCTTGGCGTTTCCGGATAGCCGATATAGGTGGCATCGGCCACTGTAATGCTTCCATCACCATTCAAGTCGCGATACTTGATATCGCCGGGCATCACATCACCGTCCTGGCGGGGCGAGTTGGCGATTTCGGCTTCGTCGCGGAACAGTCCCTCGGCAATGTAGCCAATCGCCTGACTGATTTCTTTGCCTTTCATGCGTTGCCAGGATGGTTTGTTGGTAGCCTCCTCTATTTCTTCATACTTCACCTTATTATAAGTAAGTGTTCCGTTCAGAATCACCCAAAAGTCATTGCTGAACTGATGTTGTATTTTAGCAGAGAGGTCAATGCCTCGCGAGCGGGTTTTACCGATATTGTCCAACGGTGCCACCTCTATACCCACATTGGCCGGGATGACATAACGTTTGGAGAGGATGTTATGACGGAATTCCTGATAAATGTCAGCCTGTATCTCCAACAGTCCTTTGAACAGCTTAGTCTCAACACCTAAATTGGCCTGTTCGGCAATTTCCCACTGGATATCCTCATCACCGTAAAAGTTGATGATTCTACGGTTGAAACCGCCTGTTCTGTAGGCTTCCACATCTTTGGTCGTTCCCGAACTTGTAGATCCGATGTCCTGCAAATACACATAGCGCGGCGTAGAAATAATGCCGTCATTACCTACTTTTCCCCAAGAAAAACGGAACTTCAGAAATGAAAGCCAGTCGGAAGTACGCTGCATCCACTTCTCGTTCGATGCAACCCAAGCGGCACCGAATGCCGGAAAGACTCCCATTCGGTTGCCTTTGGCAAAACGTTCGGAACCATTGTATCCTACACTTACCTCACCGAAATAGCGGTCTTTGTATCCATAAGAGCCCCTTACGGAATAGGTCAGGTTACGCTGTGGCATGCCGTTCAGCACAGACTGGATCGGGGTGAAAGTACGTTCGTATGCCTGGACTACACCGGTGAGAGAGGTTTGATGGTTACCCCATGCGGCAGTGTGATAAAGACGCCCCTCATACGTTACACGCGTGTCGGTAGTGTTGCCTCCTCTTCCGGCTCGCAGAGTCTTGGAAGCCAAAGCATTATCTTTTCCGGCTAGGGTATGTTCTCCCGTTTCAAAATCGTAGCTTTTTAGATAATATTTGTATGGAGTGGTTGTAAAGGTGTTATCATAGTAACCCGATTGAACATAAGAAACGCTCAGCCGTGCCTCCAAACCTCTTACTAAAGAACTGAGATTATGAATATATTCCGCTTTGTTGGTAGTGGAATAGCGTGTCCGTTCCTTGTATCCTTTTTGGTTTTCCATATAAGGGTTGGCCGCTCCGTCCGAAGTCGTACCAAAACGGATATGAGGCCAGTTATAGGTCGCGTCCGCCGGATATATCGGAGCGAAATCGACAGGCGATGCGTTAAATGCGTATTGATAAGCCGAAGTCTGGTTATTGTCCGGTCCATGATACTTGTCGATGTTGGTGGACGAGTTGATGACCAAACGGATACCAGAAGTCAGGTTGATGTTCAGATTCGTACGGAAACCCACCTGATGATTACTGATATTGCAGTCGTAATCATTCAGCTTATCCGATTTCAACATCCCCTGATCGTAGTTGTAATTTACCGACGCATAGTATTGAATCACTTTGGAACCGCCACGGATGGTTACACCTGCCCGATGGTTAATGCTCTGGTCTTTGAATAAAAGTTTGTACCAGTCGTTTGTGGGATACACCCAAGACGGGTATCTACCGGAAGCGGTACGGTTGATGTACTCGACACTATATTTGGGTACTCCTGCATTGGAACGTCCCATAATGGCCTGGTTGTACATTTTCATGTATGTAATAGGGTCTACCACATCGATTTCTTTTGTCGGGCGGCTTACTACCACTTCATATCGGGCTGTGGTATACACACTGCCTTCTTCTCCTTTTTTAGTGGTCACCAGAATCACTCCATTTGCACCACGCGCACCGTACATGGCGGTAGCGGACGCGTCTTTCAGTACGCTGAACGATTCGATGTCTTCTACGACCAAGCGGGAGAGTTCCAGTTTGGAGGATTCTACTCCGTCAATCAAGATTAGTGGATCGGAATTGGCGCTGGATTGGAAAGAGGTGATACCCCGTATGTAGAATTTGGTATTCATTTCGTCTTCGGTGAGCGCTCCGGGAAGCCCGCCTGTTTGCCAGGCAATCATACCGGGAATCTTTCCGGCGAAACTGGTGGTAAGATCGGAACTGGCACTTTTCAAATCACCCGGGCGGACAGTAGTGATGGACGAGACAACGCTCTCTTTTTTCTGCTCTCCGAAAGCGACTACTGTTACTTCTTGCAAGTTTTTGCTTTCTGGTTCCATCTCCACTTTGATGTAATCCCTACCTTTTATAGGAATCTGATCGGTTTTGTAGCCGATAAAGGTGAAATTGAGCACATCATTGGGTTGTACTTTCAGACTGAACTCTCCATCGAGGTCAGACACAGTTCCCGTATGGGTGCCGTGGATAATGACGTTCGCACCCGGTAGCGGCAGACCGTTTTCATCCACCACCTTTCCTTTCAGTCTAATGGGTTCTTTTGTGGCAGAGTCCGATTTGTCTTTTCCTTTTGCAGTGACAGTGATAAACTGACGATCGATGGTGTAGGTCAGCGGATAGCTGCCTATGATTTGTTTTAGGGCTTCATGAATGTCCTTGGTGCGGACAGTTCCCTGAAACTCATATTGGTTCACCTCTTCTGTGATGAACATGATTTTAAAATTTGAAGCCTTCTCCAAAAGCTTAAACACTTGGGAGAGTTTTTCTCTCTTCTCAATTTCCAATACAATCTCTTTCTGATTGCTTTGCGCGACGATTATGCTGGGAAAAAGCAATGCAGTGAGTTGTATCAGAACAAAGACACCTAAAAGTTTTTTCATAATTAGTATTAATAAAGGTTTTCAATTATATATCGTAATATCCCGTTTTTAAGGTACCCCTTATTAAAGTGTTTTTTAATAAAGATTAAAAAAATATCTCTTTTTCCTGTCTCTGACACTGCTGTTTCAGGGAGCAAGGAAAAAGAGATTGCTTTTGTTTAGAGACAAGCCTTTCGGTGTCTTACCGAAGATATACCGTATTTCCGCTAATGGAAACCTTGATTTTCTTCATGTGATTCAATAATGTAACGGCCCGTTCCAAGGTTTCGTTACGGACACAGAAGTAGCGGATTTTTAAATCCATCAGTTCTTTGTTCTCAAAAATAACGTTGATATTATACCAGCGTCCCAATTCTTTCATAACGGCAGAAAGTGGCGTATTGTCGAAGTAGAAATAGCCTTCTTTCCAATAGATAAACGGATCCAAGTCGACATTTTTTATAACCCATTTACTGTTTTCTGTCCAAGTGGCCTCTTCACCGGGATTCAAGCAGACGGCCCCGTCCTCAGATTCATGACAAACTTCTACTTTTCCATTGATAAGGGTTACATGGACTTCACCATTCACATAATGACGTACATTAAGTTCCGTGCCTAATACCCTGGCTTGCAGTCCGTCGGTTTGCACGACGAACGGGTGACTGTGGTCTTTGGTTACCTGAAAGTATGCTTCACCACTTAGCTGCACAATCCGTTCGTTACCTGTGAAGCGTGACGGATAAGTCAAACGGCTTTCGGCATTCATCCATACGTTGGTTCCATCGGGCAGCACCAGTTTGAAGTTTTGTCCCCGAGGAACAGAAAGTACATGCATTTCTATCTTTTCCTTTATGGCAATTTGAGTGTTTACCGGGACATCATGATAAGTAAGTTCGGCGGAATCGGCCTTATCCAGGGAAGTGCTGATGGCATGCAACTCTTCTTTAAGGGGCACTTTAGTAAGAGCGATATGTTTGCCCGTACTGGTCTGAAGTGTCACTTGCTGCTGACTCTCGGTCGCTTGAAATACCATATAGGGATTTTCATGGACAGGATAGCCCCTATACCATGTATAAAGAAAAACAATCAGAAACGAAGCCGCCACGCCCGTCGTGATTCCCCATAGAAAACGGTGATTCGCCGTGAGACGTGAAGGAGCCGTCTTTTTGGAGGAAGCTGCATTTTTCTGCCGTGCGTGAAACCGTTCCCATTCAGCTTCGGAATTGGGAGCACATTTCTCGAACCTACGTGCCACAGCGTTTTTGCAACGCAATAGTTCTTTGCATACATCGAGTGCTTCAGGGTCGTTGCTCCACTGTTCCAACTCTTCCTCGGATAGATAATGTCCTTCTTCGCATAACTCGACTATCTTTTCCCATTTATCTTCTTGCCTGTTCCGTTCGTTCATTACTGTTCTCTTTTTAATGTAAAAACATAAAGGTATGGTATCTGTTCCCCCCTTATTTCATTTTTTAGCATTTTTAAGATTACGGCTCTTTGAGGCGTGTTCTAAAAGCCTTCAGAGCACCCACAATATGCTTCTTCACAGCACTGGCGCTGATATGAAGTTCCTCGGCCGCTTCGTTATATGTTTTTTTCTGAAAATAACACAATTCCAATATTCGTGCGGTTTGTGGCGTGAACTCCGACAGCATGTGGTACATGATTTCGATTTGCCGTTCAGTCTCATCGTCGGTTTCCTCCTCTTCCTCATTGCCGAACATGTGCAGATAGAAATCGGCATAACGCCCTTTAGCCGTCTCGTGGCGGATGTAATCCACACATTTGTTGCGTACGAGCGAATACATGTACTTGCTCCAGTTGAGTTCCCGTTCTTTATTTCCGGACAAGATAACGCTCCATATCGATTCGAATGAGTCGGACACGATGTCGCGGCATATTTCTCTTTCACCGATCATCTGATAGGCGAAAAAGTAAAAGCGGGAATAATTCTCTTTAAAGAACAACTCAAAGTCTCTATATATACTCAACGTTCGTGTATTTTAATAGTAATAGGATGTCCGCTAACCGGATATGTCTGCAAAAATAAAATAATTATTGATTTTTCCCGGTCAGATCTTTTCCAGATCTCCTTTTGCTACCCATCCTTCATTGCCGTCTGCCATCCGGATATTGTACCAATCCCCCAATTGGCCTACGACACGGACTTTCAGCCCTTCGTGAATCAAAAACAGGCTCGTACCGCTATTATCCGGCGCACCTTTTACCGTCACACTCGGAGTTGTAATAATCGCATACTCTCTGTCGGTGACTTTCTTATCCTGCTGCATAGCAAAAAACATCGTCCCGACAGTCAGGAAAAAGGCTATAATCCCCACGACAAAACCAGTCTTTTTGATACCGACCGAAGGAGAATAGAAAAATAAAGCTGCCATCACCAAAAAGAGGATAAAGAGAGTAACCGAGATATATCACCACTGA
>ENA-ORTP01001151-ORTP01001151.1-human-gut-metagenome-genome-assembly--contig:-NODE-1151-length-28914-cov-13.869330_pt1 | contig 28914 bp, 24 predicted proteins | sample MGYA00241913_ERZ509190 | MGnify/ENA primary metagenome ERZ509190 (study PRJEB26280, sample SAMEA2338839) | human gut metagenome | biome: human gut; feature: human-associated habitat; material: faeces...
TTACGAGGTCGATGAAGCAGGAAGCCCATTGGCTTTAGACAATGGGTAGTTCACAACTGATTATAAAAACGGGGATAAATGGGAACTGATGGAAACGGATCGGCAGCAGCTGAAGCGCCTGTTTCAGGTATGGCAGGAAAAAATGGCAGAAAAAGGAGCATGGGATGCGTTGTTCTGGAGCAATCACGATCAGCCCCGGATTGTTTCGCGCATGGGTTCCGAGGGACAGTATTGGAAGGAATCAGCGAAAATGCTGGCAGCGGCGATTCACCTGATGCGGGGAACTCCCTATATTTATCAGGGAGAGGAAATCGGAATGACAAATCCTCATTTCCGGACGATTGACCAGTACCGTGATGTGGAAAGCCTTCACTATTATGAGATTCTGAAGAAGAACGGGAAAACCGAGGAGGAGGTTCTGGAAATTTTAGGAGCCCGTTCCCGTGATAACAGCAGAACACCTATGCAGTGGACTTCTGGGAAAAACGGCGGCTTTTCTCAGGCAGAGCCGTGGATTCCCATGGCAGATCATGCGGACAGGATTACCGTAGAGGCTCAGGAGAAGGAGGCGGATTCTATTCTCGGGTTTTATAAGAAGCTGATTGCTGTCCGGAAAGCAAATCCTGTGATTGCAGAAGGAAGCATTGCTTTTATGGAAACAGAAAATCCTGATGTGCTTGCCTATGAGAGATGCCTTGGAGAGGGGAGAATACTGGTCTGGAACAATCTGACGGAACGGAAAATTTCTCTTTCTGTATCCCGGGAAGAAATGGAGAAGACAGAGAACTGGAAATATCTTCTGGGTAATTATCAGGATGAAGGAAAATGGGAAAAGGGGGAGCTGATTCTTCGCCCGTATGAAACGCTGGCTCTGGAATGGAGAGAAAAATAGAAACGTTTTTCGTAACAAGCAGCATATAAAAACGGCAGAAAACCGGGATAGAACTGGTTTTCTGCCGTTTTTCATTTCACAGGAAGATGTTTCCCGGGATAGATTAGTGTTTCTTTTTGCCGTATTTTTCTTCGCAGTACATGCAGCGATAGGTTTCTGTAGCTTCATCAGCCAGATAGAAAATGTGCGGCAGCTCCTGCTCAATGGAGGTAATGCAGCGGGGATTCTTGCACCGGATAACATTGGTGATCTTCTGCGGAAGCTTTAAGGATTTTTTCTCCACAATCTTGTTGTCGTGGATAATATTTACGGTAATGTTATGGTCAATATAGCCCAGAACATCCAGATCCAGCTTTTCGATATTGCCGTCTACCTTGATGATATCCTTGCGTCCCATTTTGTTGCTGCGGGCATTTTTAATAATTGCAACCTGGCAGTCCAGCTTGTCCAGTCCCAGGTTATAGTAGATGTCCAGACTTTTTCCTGCCTGAATGTGGTCTAAAACAACGCCTTCCTGCAATCCGCTGATATTTAACATGGTTTCTGCACCTCCAGTAAAGTCATAATCAAAGCCATGCGCACATACATGCCGTACTGTACCTGTTTGAAGTAGGCTGCTCTCGGGTCAGAGTCCACTTCGGTGGAAATCTCATTCACACGGGGCAGGGGATGAAGAACGAACATGCTGTCCTTGGCCAGTTTCATTTTTTCTTTATTCAGAATATAGCTGTCCTTTAAGCGGATGTAATCCTCTTCGTTGAAGAAGCGCTCTTTCTGAACACGGGTCATGTAGAGAATGTCCAGCTCCGGCATAGCCGCATCCAGACTGTTTACTTCTTTAAATTCTACGTTATGTGCTTTTAAAACATCATCACGGATGTAGCTGGGAACCTTCAGCTCGTCCGGAGCAATCAGGACAAATTTTACGTTGGGATAACGTACCATTGCCTCAATCAGAGAATGAACGGTACGGCCGAACTTCAGGTCGCCGCAAAGTCCGATGGTCATATTGTCCAGACGTCCTGTCAGAGAGCGGATGGTCAGCAGATCCGTCAGGGTCTGGGTGGGATGCTGATGTCCGCCGTCACCGGCATTGATTACCGGAATTTTGGAAGCCATGGAGGCAACCAGAGCGGAGCCTTCCTTGGGATGGCGCATAGCAGCAATATCTGCATAGCAGGATACGGTTCTGATGGTATCAGCTACACTTTCGCCTTTTGCAGCAGAACTGGAATTGGCCGAAGAAAAACCAAGTACGCTGCCACCCAGATGCAACATAGCAGATTCAAAACTGAGGCGGGTTCTTGTACTTGGTTCATAAAATAAAGTAGCTAATATCTTGCCGTCACAAACGTGAGCATATTGGGAAAGGTGATGTTCAATATCAGAAGCCAATGATAAAAGCTGATCGATTTCTTCTACTGAAAAATCCAATGGGTTTAACATGTGTCTCATGGCGTATCTCCTTTTTAATTCGTTTGGATCATATTATATATGATTCTTTCAAGGATTACCAGTCCTTTTTTTTAAAAAATGAAACTTTTTTACACGTCAGAATGTCTAAAATAGATGTAATGAGTCTTTAAAGAAGATTAAGAAAAATGTTATGCATGAATCGTTAAGATCGTGTATACTGTTTTTAGACAGAACGGATATGCGAAAACTGTCTGGGCGGAGGTTATATGGAGACAGAGAGAATACCGATTATTCAGGTAAAGGATTTGTATAAAATATATAAAGTCGGAACCAACAAGGTCTATGCTTTAAACGGAGTGGATTTCACAATGTATAAAGGTGAGTTCTGCGCCATTGTAGGTCCATCCGGTTCCGGAAAATCGACGCTGCTGAATATGCTGGCCGGATTGGAAAAGCCCTCAAAGGGCGAGATTGTGATTGCAGGCAAGCATATGGAACGGATGAATGAAAATCAGCTTGTAGCCTTTCGAAGGGATCATGTGGGATTTATTTTTCAGTCCTACAATCTTCTGCAGACAATGAATGCAGTGGAAAATGTGGCATTCCCCCTGTCGTTCAGGGGTGTTCCCAAAAGTGTGAGGAACAAAAAGGCTATGAAGTATCTGAAGCTGGTGGGTCTGGAAAAGCAGGCTAAGCATATGGCCAATGCCATGTCCGGAGGCCAGCAGCAGCGTGTGGGTATAGCCAGAGCCCTTGTGGTGGATCCCAAAATTATTTTTGCGGACGAGCCTACAGGAAATCTGGATTCTAAAACGACCAGAGAGGTGCTGAAGCTGATGAGGCGGATTGTCCGCGAGCAGAACCAGACACTGGTTATGGTTACCCATGACAATTATATTGCAGGCTTTGCTGACCGCCAGTTTCACATTGTAGACGGAAAGATTTTTAAAATCGAAGAAAATCTTCATCCTGATGAGGAAATGGATGAGACGGAGGGAATTTTGGCAGAAGAAAAAACAAATGAGCCGGAAGGAAGAGAGGACCCGCCAGAGCAAACCAGGGGGGAAGCCGGAAAGGAAAAACGCCCGCCAGAGTAAACCAGGGGGGAAAGCAGAAAGAGGAAGCAGCCTGCAAAAGGACAGAAAACAAGGAAAGAAGAGGAAAGAAAAAGCATGAAGCAGTTAAAACGCGGATTCGCCATGTGTATGGCGGTAATATTGATGATACTTGCTGTGCCGGTTCCGGCATTTGCAGCGCAGGTATCCATTACTTCGGATAAAATTGCCCGGGGAAAGACGGGAAAAAATATGACCGTCTCCTTTTCCATTGAAAGCAGTTCAAAGCTGGAAGAGATCTACATCGGATTTGATGTAACCGGCGGAGAGATCTGGGATGAGACAGATGAGGATATGGAGTACGGATACTCCTTCCCGTTTGAGGTAACAGGTTCTCTTCACGACAGGGAAAACCCAAAACGGGTGGGAAACCTGGACGGAAAAAAAAGCGTATCTCTGAGCGGACGGGTAAGAAATGATCTGACAGAAGGATATTACAAGGTACCGGTTGTGGTGCTGCGCAAGGTGAGTGACGGCGGATTTGAACAGCTGGGATATGAGGATCTTCAGATCTGGATCAGCAAGGGAACAGGAACGGATGATGAGGATGACGAGAATCATACCTATGATTTTGTTCTCGGAGAGGGACAGAGCACTCCGGATGGAGTGTATCCCAACGTGATGAATTTTTCCATTAATCTGAGAAACAACAGTCCGGCAACTGTATATAATGTAAAAGCCAGCATGATCCTGGATCCGGACAGTACCAAATTCCCCTTTGAAATCAATGATGCAAACTACGATAGAATGTTTGAAAAAATCGCTGTGGATGAGACTGTGTCCCTGGATTACAGTTTTGCAATCCGGGAAGATACTTACACCGGGTATTATCCCATTTCCATGAAGATTTATTATTCGGACAGCTCCACAGGCAGCGAGCTTGCTACCTATGAAACCAAGTTTTATGTGCGGGTACATAACAAAGAAAAAGAGGATGAGTACGAGGAGTTCAATGAGCATGACAGAACCAAGGCCCGTCTGATCATCGATGGATTTGCCACAAATCCGGAAACGATTATTGCGGGAGAGGCCTTTGAACTGATTTTAAATGTAAAGAATGCTTCCAGCAGTGTCCCGGCATCAGATATTCTGATGACAGTGGAGTCTGAGAAAGCATCAGAAAGCCCTGTTTTTTCTACAGAGGCAGGTTCTTCTTCTGTTTCCATCAGCTCCCTGGGGGCAGGACAGAGTCAGGAGGTCCGCCTGCGGCTTTCTTCACGGGCAGGCGTGGATCAGCGTTCCTACGGACTTACGTTCAAAGCAAAATACGACAGTCCGGAGTTTAAAAATGCAGAGGAAACCATGACGGTGGATATTCCGATCCGGCAGATTCCCCGCCTGAACACAGGCACTTTTGAGATTATGCCGGAGGCCATTTCCGTAGGAGAAGAAAGCAATATCATGTTCGGTATCAACAATACGGGCAAGGTGACTTTGTACAATGTTATGGTTAAGTTCGAGGCAGATTCTATTCAGACAACAGACACCTATGTAGGAAACATCAAGCCGGGAGAAACCGGAAATGTGGACTGTATGGTTATGGGTGCGGCTCCGACTGCGGATGAAGGAAAGATTAAAGTGACAATCTCTTATGAAGATGAAAACGGTGAGGTTGCAGAAGAGCAGAAGGAGATGAGCCTTTTTGTTTCCGAGCCTATGCCCCTTGAGGACGATATGATGAATGGAGGCATGGAAGAGCTTCCTGTGGAGGAGCCGGGCTTTCTGGAAAAGTACAGCGGGATTCTGCTTCCTGTATCTTTAGGAGCAGTGGCGGTTCTGTCCATCATTCTGGCGGGAATTGCGGTTCGAAGCAGGAAGCGCCGGAAAGAACAGGAAGAGCTGGAGGATGAGGAGCAGTAGGAAAAAGAGCCGGAAGTGCGGCAGAGAAAACGGCCGGGCAGCTGACACAGCTGCAGGCCGGATAAAATAACAGACGGTGAGGAAGGAAAACATGAAATTTGGGGATTTGCTGACTATGAGCCTGAACAATCTGAGGCGGCGAAAGCTTCGGACTGCTCTTACTGTTCTTGGCGTAATTATTGGTACGGCTTCCATCGTTGTGATGGTATCCTTGGGAATCGGTCTGAATGAGCTGAACAGAGAACTGATCAGCTCTTACGGAAGTCTGACAGCCATCGAAGTGTATAGTGAAAGCTATTGGGGCGGAGGCGGCTCGGATGGAGAGGAAAGTCTTTATCTGACAGAAGATACCATTGCCCAGATGAAGCAGATTGAACATGTGAAAAGTGTTTACCCGAAACTGGAAGTCCAGACGATGATGATGCAGGGCAAATACAAGGCAGGAATGACTCTGACAGGGGTGCCGCTGGAGTATATGCAGGAGATCAAGCTGGCTCAGGGACAGGCGCCTTCCGCAGGAGATAAGAATCTGCAGCTGATTTACGGAAACTCGGTTATCCAGTGGTTTTCCGATGGGAAATCAGGAAGTCAGTACTGGGAAACCGGGGAGCTGCCGGATGTGGATTTTATGGGAAAACCCATGTTTGTAATTTTTGATGTGGAGACTTATTATTCCTCCATGTCCGGAGGTGAGGATGCTCCCAAAATGCCGAAAAAATATATGATTCCGGCTGCAGGAGTCGTGGAAGGAGAGGTAAACGAGTACAACGATCACGCGTATTCTGTATATGCAAGGCTTGATCTTCTGGAGGCTCAGCTGAAACGGGTATTTAAAAAGAAACCGATTCCCGGACAGCCTACCAATAAAAAAGGAAAACCATATCCGTATTTTATTTACAGCGGCTGTGTTGTCAATGTGGATGAAATGGAATATGTGACAGAGGTGCAGAAGCAGCTGACGGATATGGGCTTTCAGGCTTCCAGCCGCGCAGACTGGATGGAACAGTCGGAAAAGCAGTCTGGCATGATTCAGGCTGTTCTGGGCGGAATCGGTGCTGTTTCCCTTTTTGTTGCAGCAATCGGAATTGCCAATACCATGATGATGTCTATTTATGAGAGGACAAAGGAAATCGGTATTATGAAGGTACTGGGCTGTGACATGGGAGTGATCCGGAATATGTTTCTGATTGAATCCGGTTTTATTGGATTTATGGGAGGAGTCATCGGCGTGGCCTTCAGCTACGGCGTATCCTTCCTGGTCAACCGGTTTTTGCAGATTGGGCAGGTGATGACCGGTCAGGCAGGGGATATTTCCCGTATTCCGGTCTGGCTGTCCGGAGCAGCTGTCGGATTTGCTGTTCTGGTTGGAATGGCAGCCGGATTTTTCCCGGCACTGCGGGCTATGAAGCTAAGTCCGCTTGCAGCAATCCGAAACGAGTAGCCGGCTGGTGACGGGACAGAAAACAGAGGGGATTCTGTCGAATTCGTTGACATTTCCAGGGAATAATGATAAGATAAGAGGAAATTAGGCAAGTAGAGGTTGCGCGAAGCAAGAGTAAGGTATCGGATGTTCCAGAGACAGAAGAAGATGCCGGAAAGGGCGGGCGCCGAAGATTTTCAGAGTTTCTGGATTTGGAGATCTGGGTGTATGGTGAAGAACCGTATGACTGTCATCCTGGCGGATGGAGAGCTACTTAAAGCCAGACGTATGATTTTGGACTTTAAGGGCTGACCAGAACTGTCGGCCCTCATTTTTTGCCTGATAAAAGTTTTATTTGATATAGTTTTTCCCATTTTGGCAGACAGAAAAGAAGGAGGAGAATATTATGGCTATTTTTGAAGGAGCAGGCGTAGCGCTGATTACTCCCTTTAAGGAAAATGGAGAGGTGAATTTTGAAAAGCTGGAGGAGCTGGTTGAGGAGCAGATTGCAGGAGGCACAGATGCCATTATTGCATGTGGAACAACCGGAGAATCTTCTACAATGACCCATGAGGAGGATGACGAGGTCATTCGCTTTATCTGCAATAAAGTAAATCACAGAATTCCGGTAATTGCAGGAACCGGTTCAAACTGTACCAGAGAAGCGGTATCCAAGTCAATTGCGGCTGAAAAGGCCGGAGCCGACGGACTTCTGGTTGTAACTCCTTATTACAACAAGGCAACCCAGAAGGGACTGATTCAGCATTTTACCACCATTGCAAATGCTGTGTCTATTCCGGTCATTCTGTATCACATTCCGGGACGTACCGGTGTAACCATGAAGCCGGAGACGATTGTGACACTTTGCAAAGAGGTTCCCAACATTGTCGGAGTGAAAGAGGCCAGCGGAGATTTTTCTGCAATTGCAGAGATTATGCATCTGTCCGGCGGAGAGATTGATGTATACTCAGGCAATGATGATCAGATCGTTCCGCTCCTGGCTATGGGCGGAAAGGGCGTGATTTCTGTTCTGTCCAATGTAGCTCCCAGACAGACACACGAGATCTGCGCATCCTTCTTCCGCGGGGATGTGGAAACCAGCCGCCGGATGCAGTTAGAGGCTCTGCCCCTGATCAATGCATTGTTCTGCGAGGTGAACCCGATTCCTGTAAAGGCAGCTTTGAATCTGATGGGAAAGGAAGTCGGCCCCATGCGTCTTCCTCTGACTACGATGGAGGAACAGAATCAGGAGCGTCTTGCAAAAGCGATGCGCGAATATGGTATTTTAAAATAAGAGCCTTCAGTATGCCCCGGATATTTGTCCGGGGCTTCGCTGAAACCGGAAAAATAATTAAAAAAACCAGATTTTTTTGAAAACAGGCATAAAAAACGGAGGAAAGAATAATGATAAGAATGATTATGCATGGCTGCGGCGGCGCAATGGGACATACGATTACCGGACTGGCAAAGGATATGAAGGAAATTGAAATTGCAGCAGGCGTGGATTTGAAAGAAGACACTTCCCTGGGATATCCGGTGTTTCCCTCTCTGGAAGCATGTGATGTTGAGGCAGATGTGATTGTAGATTTTGCATCTGCGAAGGCCGTGGATCATTTGCTGGATTACTGCGGAGAAAAGAAAATGCCTCTGGTGCTTTGCACAACAGGCCTTTCTGAGGAGCAGCTGCAGAAGGTGGAGGAAACCAGCAAAAAGACGGCAATCCTTCGTTCCGCCAATATGTCTCTGGGAATTAATACGCTGTTAAAGCTTCTTCAGGACGCGGCGAAGGTTCTGGCCGGAGCTGGTTTTGATATGGAAATCGTGGAAAAGCATCATAACCAGAAGGTGGACGCCCCCAGCGGAACAGCGCTGGCTCTGGCAGATTCCATCAATGAGGCAATGGACGGTCAGTACCACTATGTTTATGACAGAAGCCAGAAGCGTGAGAAGAGAGATGAAAAAGAAATCGGAATTTCTGCAGTCCGGGGCGGCTCTATTGTAGGAGAACATGAGGTGATTTTTGCAGGAAAGGATGAGGTGATTACTTTTTCTCACACCGCATATTCTAAGGCAATTTTTGGAAAAGGCGCTTTGGAGGCAGCTGTATTTCTGGCAGGAAAGGAACCGGGACTTTATACCATGGCAGATGTGATTAACGTAGCTTCCTAAAGGAAGGGCAAATCCGGTCCGGCAGAAAAGAATAAAAAAAGAAATTCTCCTTATACTAACCACAACAAGCAGAAAGGAGAATATGATTATGAAGAAAATCAGAGTATCTTGCTGTGCGATGCTTCTTGTCTTTGCTGTGCTGGGAATGACCGGATGTGTAAATCAGGATAAGGGAAATGGAACCGGAACCGGCACCTCTGCCGGAAGTCCTTCATCCTATGAGGAAACCTCCTTTGAGGCAGGCTCCTCCGGCGCTGGAAAAGAAACTGGAGGTGCAGGAATGAGCGGAGGAAACGGAGGCACCTCATCGGCAGGCGGAAAGGCAGATTCCAGTGGAGATGGAAGCCGTATGGAGGAAACCACCGGCGGCGTGATTGACGGCCTGATTCACGATGTGGAAAAAGGTGTTGACGAGATAACAGGAGAAACCTCTGTGCAGGAGACCGGGACAGTCCGGTAAAATACAGAAGCAGCTTTCGGGCAGCTGATAAGACGGGACAGACAGAAAGCAGGGATGCTTCTGTCTGTTCTTTTTTGCTGGAAGCGATCTGCCGCAGACGGAGAATCTTGAAGGCGGGCTTCTTTTTTAACCATGCGGCGGGAATGGACAGAGGGCTTTGTTTATGGTAAGATTAGGCATACGAAAGAAAAGTGATTTCCGGTAATCAGAAAAAAGATACAGGGAGGGCAAAGGTTGAGTATGACAGGACAAAAAGGCGGCGAGGCTGAGACAGAACCAAAAAAGGAGGCTTCGCAGTCAGAACCGGCACAGATTTTTATTAAGACAGTCTCTCAGGACGATGCACAGAGACTGCTGGAAATCTATAAGCCGTATGTGGAGGAGACAGCCATTACCTTTGAATATCAGGTTCCGTCTCTGGAAGAATTTCAGGAAAGAATCAGAAGAATTCAAAGGACATATCCCTATCTTGCAGCCTGGAAAAATGGAGAAATAGCTGGTTATGCCTATGCTTCTCCTTTTAAGGAGAGGGTAGCTTATGACTGGGCCGTGGAAACCAGTATTTACGTTTGCCGGTCAGAGAAGGGACATGGAATCGGCAAAAAGCTGTACGGAGCCCTGGAGGAAGCGCTGGCTGCACAGCATATTCTGAATCTGAATGCCTGTATCGCATATCCGGAGAAGGAGGACGAATACCTGACTCTGGACAGTGTGCATTTTCACGAAAAACTTGGATACCGGATGGTTGGAGAGTTTCTTCAGTGCGGATATAAATTTGAACGGTGGTACAACATGGTATGGATGGAAAAGCATATCGGGCAGCATGTGAAAAAACAGCCGCCGATCATTCCTTTTGAAGCCGTAAGGGAGGAACTGGAACGGAAGGGAATTTTGAAAGACGAAAGGGGGAACCTTGTATAAGAAAAAAAGAAAGAAAAACGTATCGGTGGCGGAAAAGGGATCGGGATTGGCGAAAGAGGGCTCTTTGTGCCGCTGCCAAAGAGAACGGAAGCAGAAAACGGTACAGTGATCTTCGCTCCTGGCTGGCTGCAGCTCTGTGTCTGGAGCTTCTTGTTTTTTCCGGCCGGCAGTGGGCGCGGGAAACAGGAGCAGCTCTGATCCGGAGAGAAACAGGATGTTTTCTGGAATGGGGAAGCCGGGACGCTCCGGCCGGCGATGGAGAACGGGAGATTTACGGGATTCGTTTTGTTCCGGAAACTCTGGAGGTTCAGTTTTATCGCAGAATCCAGAAAAATACAGAGATGGCGGATGAGTGATAAAAGGGGAGTTTTCTGTCATTAGGGAATATAATAAAAGAAGATCTTGCATTTACAGGATTGATGCATTATAATTTCTTCTGAAAAGATGGTCTTTTATATATGTAACTTATAACTGTGCCAGAAATCCTATTATCACGGCGCAGATTCCAGGGACTGTTTTCAGGCAGAGCAGGATTTGGAATTGACGCTGCAAATTTATCATAAACGGGAGGTTCTTATGAACGACAGATATCAAAGCCCCCTGTCTGAGCGTTATGCCAGTCGGGAAATGCAGTACATTTTTTCTCCGGATAAAAAATTCAAAACCTGGAGAAGACTCTGGATTGCTCTCGCAGAGACCGAGCACGAGCTGGGACTGCCGGTAAGCCAGGAGCAGATCGACGAGCTGAAGGCCCATGCAGATGACATCAACTATGATGTTGCAAAGGAGCGTGAGCGTCTTGTCCGTCATGATGTAATGTCTCATGTATATGCTTATGGTCAGCAGTGCCCCAAGGCAAAGGGGATTATTCATCTGGGAGCAACCTCCTGCTATGTAGGAGACAACACAGATATTATTATTATGACAGAGGGACTCAAGCTGGTTCGTAAAAAGCTGATCAATGTGATGGCTGAGCTGGCAAAATTTGCAGAAAAATATAAAAATCAGCCGACTCTGGCATTTACCCATTTTCAGCCGGCACAGCCGACAACAGTTGGAAAACGTGCAACTCTGTGGCTGAATGAGCTTTGCCTGGATCTGGAGGATCTGGATCATGTACTGGCTAATATGAAGCTTTTGGGCTCGAAGGGAACTACCGGTACTCAGGCCAGCTTCCTGGAGCTGTTTGAAGGGGATCACGCAAAGTGCCGCAAGGCGGATCAGATGATTGCAGAGAAGATGGGATTTACCAGCTGCTATCCTGTTTCCGGTCAGACTTATTCCAGAAAAGTAGATACCAGAGTGCTGAATGTACTGGCTGGCATTGCACAGAGCGCACATAAGTTCTCCAATGATATCCGTCTGCTTCAGCATCTGAAAGAAGTGGAAGAGCCCTTTGAGAAAAATCAGATTGGTTCTTCTGCCATGGCATACAAGCGGAATCCGATGCGCAGTGAGCGGATTGCTTCTCTGTCCAATTATGTTATGAGTGATGTGATGAACCCCATGCTGGTAGCGTCTACCCAGTGGTTTGAGCGTACTCTGGACGATTCTGCGAATAAGCGTCTCAGTATTCCGGAGGGCTTTCTGGCTGTAGACGGCATTCTGGATCTGTATCTGAATGTGGTTGACGGTCTTGTTGTATACCCGAAGGTTATTGAGAAGCATTTTATGGCAGAGCTGCCCTTTATGGCTACGGAAAACATTATGATGGATGCAGTAAAGGCCGGCGGAGATCGCCAGGAGCTTCATGAGCGGATTCGCCAGCTTTCCATGGAAGCAGGAAAGAATGTAAAGGAAAAGGGACTGGACAACAATCTCCTGGAGCTGATTGCCGCAGATCCGGCATTTGGACTGACCATAGAAGAGCTGCAGGCATGTATGGAGCCGTCCAGATATGTTGGACGCGCACCGCAGCAGGTTGAGGAATTCCTGGAGGAAGTGATTCGTCCGATTCTGGAGGAGAATCAGGATATTCTGGGAATGACAGCAGAGATTAATGTGTAACCGGTACGGTTTTTCCTGTTTGGCGGAAGAATGTGATGACAGAAAACAATTGAAACGATGACAGGACTGTGTCTGATGCCTGTCAGCAGCAGAAGACAGCGTTTTATCCTATCAGGAGGAAACGCTGTCTTTTTTGCATGCCTGTAACATAAAAACGCTCCGCAGGAATTGCCATGTACCGGAAGAGAATTTTGCAGCAGAAGCGCCTCTCTGCTGTGATCGGAAATTAAAAAGTACCGTGTACGATAACTATTTTTAACGAAAAACAGAGTTGGAACTGCAAAAAAGGGCCGGAAAAGTGAAATTTAACAGGGATGACAAAGGCTGTTTTACAGGCTATCTTTCGCGAAAACGAGAAGAAAAATCAAGAAAACAAGGGAATTGTAACAAAAAGAACAGGGGTTTTACTGCAAAATGCCTAAAAATATGGTTATTATGAAAACGTGATTGACAGATATGACAAATGGGGCTATAGTATTAAGTAAAGATAGTTAACGTACACGATAAAAATAAAAGGAGAGAACATGGTACAAAAACAGAAAAATGTAGTTTTGATCTTAACCGATCAACTGCGGAAGGACTGCATTGGAGCTTACGGGAACCCATATGTGCGTACACCGAATCTGGATCAGTTAGCAGCTGAGAGTATCCGGTGTGAATGCTCCTATGTGGCAAATCCCATTTGCTGTCCCAATCGAATGTCCCTGTTTACAGGCTGTATGCCTTCCAATCACGGACTGTGGACGAATGGTCTTCTGGGCAGCCGCCCCGAGCGAACCCTTCCATCCTATTTGCGTTCGGTTGGCTATCAGACTGCAAACATTGGAAAGATCCATTTCAACCCGTACAGCCGTGAATCAGAAGGATTGAGCTTTGAGAGTGAGGCAAACTGGTCAGAGATTCCGGAAAAGGACGGCTATACGGACGGTTATTTCGGCTTTGATTATCTGGAACTGACGATTGGGCATACGCTGGCAAGATCTCATTACTATAAGTGGTTTTTGGAGAATGGCGGTACAGACGATATGTTTGATGTAAAACTGTATGGACCGGTATATTCTCCGGATGAGCGCTGCGGTGTAAGAAAAATGCCTTCCAATCTGTCCTCTACAGAATTTGTCGGTGAGCGGGCAGTAAACTACCTGCGGAATGTCAGAGATGAAAACCAGCCCTTCTTTCTGTCAGTAAGCTTTCCGGATCCGCATCATCCTTTTACTTCCTGTGAAGATGATTATTTAAGCTGGAAAGACAGAGAACTGGGGGAACCTGTTGGCACACCGGATGATTTAAAAACACGTCCGGAGCATTACAGCCGCCACCACAATGGAGGCTGGACCAGAGGAGGAGAGGTACCTTTCCGTTATCCGGGCGGGATTCCAAAGGATGTTGCCAGAGAGCGTATTCGTCACACCTATGCTATGATTGAAAGTATCGACCGGAATATTGGCAAGGTTCTTGACGAGCTGAAACGTTCCGGGCTGATGGAGAATACGATTATTATTTTTGCATCGGATCACGGCGAATTATTGGGAGATCATGGATTGTGGCTGAAGGGCCCGTTCTTTTATGAAGGACTGATTAATACACCACTGCTGCTGTCGGTTCCGGGTTTACAGGCGCGCAAGTCGCAGCAGCTGGTTTCTGCGGTTGATTTGTTCCCTACTCTTTGTGAACTGCTGGAGCTTGAGATTCCAGACTATGTGGACGGGGTGTCTCAGGTGCCTGCTTTGAAGGATGAGAATGTCAATGTACGCAGCAGCTGTATGATTGAGTATCGAAACGGATACAACTGCGATAAAAATGTAAATGCACTTGTCACAAAAGAATACAAGTTTGTACAATATGAAACCGGCGAAATGGAGTACACGGATTTGGTTTCTGATCCAACGGAAACAGTGAACCGTGCCGGTGAAACAGGCTGGGAGGAAAAGGTACTGCAGGCGGCCCACGAATTGCTGATTGAGAAAATGAAGAATAAATCAAAAGGCGCAATTCAGTATGGTCATGCTTAAACAAGGTATCAGACGCGTGTTATCTAAAGGAGAACTTATTAATGAAGCAGTCTTGTCAAGGCTGCACCAAAATTTATATCAGGAGGATATTTTTATGAGAAAATTAGTAGCAGGTTTATTGTCAGCAGCCATGGTGTTTTCTTTAACTGCCTGTAGTTCCAAAGCTCCGGCTGAAAGTACCGGTGCAGCAGCACCTGCTGCCAGCGCTTCCAGCGAAGAGACAACAGCACAGGAGTCAGGTAATGATGTGAACTGGCCTACTGGTAATGTTATGATTTATGTACCCGGACAGGCAGGCGCCAATATGGATATTAAGGCCCGGCTGGTTGCCAAATATCTGACAGATGAGCTGGGAGTTCCTGTGGTAATTGAAAACCGCGCCGGCGCAGGCGGAATTACTGCCTGTACGCAGTATCTGACGGAAGAACCCAACAGCAACAACATTCAGTATATGTCTGGATCCAATTTAAGTGTTGCACCGATTTACAATGAAGTTGAGTATACAGAAGAGGATTTTGAAATTGTTGCAGGTCTTGACAGTGTGGAAAATGGTCTGTTTGTTAATGCCGGTCTGGATATTCATTCTCTGGAGGAACTGAAAGAGGCTTTTGCAGGCAAGACCATCAAATTCGCATCTGCAGGCGTGGGCAATGATTCTTTCCTTGTTTCCAAGATTCTGATGGAGGAAATGGGACTGCAGTCTGACAGCATTAATGGAAATGGATTCAGCGATGCACTGGTGGCCTGCATGTCCGGCACAGCGGATGTGGCCTACTGCGCTCTGAACCAGGCCAGACAGTATGTGGAGGACGGTTCTATTGTGCCGCTGGCGGTATACAGCAAAGACGATTATACAGGATATGAAGATTTAGGGTATGAAGCAGTACCTTCTCTGGTTCATGAAGGATATGATATTACTTACTCTGCTATCTCTTATTTTTCTCTTCGCGGCGGTACGGATGAGGCGATTGTTGCCAAATTGGAGCAGGCGCTTCGCAATGTATACGAAAATCCTGATTTCCAGGAAGAATTTAAGGCTGCAGGTTTTGTGATGCTGCCGGATACATCTGCACAGGCAGTAAACGGTATGATGGATAAAATAATTGCTGACGTGCAGGCCTTCGCAGACAAGATTTCTTAACTTACTGGATTTATTTTAGAATGGCAGGTGCTTATGAAAATAGTGATTAAAAAGAATCTGTGGTCAGGAATTGTAACAGTGCTGGTCAGTATCATTCTCTGGATTACACTGCCTTATTGTATTAAAACTCAGGTTACCTCTCTGACAGCAGCGATTGGTCCGGACTATCTCCCTCGTCTGATGATTGCGATGATGGGATTTTGCGGAATTGGACTTGTGATTACCAGCATTATTTTCAAAAAAGATGATGAAATTGAGATTGATTTAAAGAGTGAACTGCGTACCGTTGTTTTTGTCATAATGATTCTCGGTTATATTTTACTGATGCAGATTCTCGGTTTTTTACTTGCAACTATCATCTTTTCCTGTGGCGCTCTGTTTTTTATGGAGACAAAAAAGCCGATGCATTATGCGGTAGTCATTATTCTGTCTGTTCTGATTTTTGTAAGCTTTAAATATGGACTGAGAGTTTCGCTGCCAACACTCATTTTGTAAAGGAGGAAGAAAAATGCTTGAGTTGATTCTTGGCGGATTCCTTGATACTTTTACATTCATCAACATTTTTCTGATTTTTGCGGGTGCGTTTGTCGGCATTTTATTCGGCGCCATTCCGGGTTTATCTACGGATGTTGCAGTTATTCTGTTTCTGCCGCTTACCTTCAGTATGGATATTCTGCCCAGTATTCTGTTACTGCTTGGCATTTATTGTGCAGGAACCTATGGCGGCAGTATTACTGCAATTCTGATTGGCACACCGGGTACCAACATGGCGATGGCCACCGTTTTTGACGGGTATGCGCTTGCTCAAAAGGGGCAGGCGAAAAAGGCGCTTTCCACAGCGCTGTATGCTTCTACGATTGGCGGTATTATCAGCGCATTGCTGCTGTTGTTTACGGCTCCCTTTATTTCAAAGTTTGTGCTGGCCTTTGGCCCGCCGGAATATTTTGCACTGGCTATTTTCGGCTTATCCATTATTGCAGGTGTAAGCGGAAACAGTATGCTGCGCGGTATCATCATGGGCTGCTTTGGATATATGGTGTCCTGTGTAGGCGTGGATTCTGCCTCCGGTGCAATGCGTTATTCCTTTGGCAATGTATTTTTGATGAAGGGCCTGGGACTTACTCCGGTGCTGCTGGGTGTATTCGCCTTTCCGAATATTCTCAACAATATATGCAGCCGCGGCTACCGGAATTCTTTTGCCGGCAAGGCAGATTACTCCAACAGCCAGGATCTTACCAAAGAAGAGAAAAAGCGCTGTATGCCGATTATTCTGAAATCCACTATTATCGGATCCATTATTGGGGCAATCCCGGGCGCCGGCGCAGGAATTGCAGCCTTTATGGCATATAATGAAGGAAAGCGGAGCTCGAAACGGGGCCATCTGTTCGGTACCGGAGAACTGGAAGGAGTTGCAGCCCCGGAAGCTGCCAACAATGCCGTTACCGGCTGTTCCCTGATTCCTCTGTTTACGCTTGGTATTCCTGGAAGTGTGGTGGCAGCTCTTTTAATTGGCGCATTTACAATGCAGGGGCTGATTCCCGGACCTACTCTGTTTAGAACACAGGCGCCGCTGATGTATGCCATTATGGCAGGCATGATTATCTGCAACATTGCCATGCTGATTGAGGGCAAGTATCTGCTTCGGCTGTTTGCCAACATTTCCAAGGTTCCCCAGCCGATTATTTTTACAGGTCTTGCACTGTTTTGTGTTGCCGGTGCATACTCATTTTCTAATCATATTTTTAATGTGTATGTGTTATTTGTATTCGGAGTAGTGATGTACCTGATCCAGAAACTGGGCTTTCCGGGCGCACCGTTTGTGCTGGGAATTGTACTTGGCCCGCTGATGGAGGGGAATCTGAAAAACTCTCCTTTACGGCTTATTCTGTGCGCAAGACACGGCAGATGAAAAAGGCAGGAGCACAGCAGACGGGGGCGGAGGAAGATACGGCCCTGGAGGATTAAAAATCCCTGATTTTTGTTGTGAAATACCGTTTTTATGATATAATTACAATGGATATCGGTTTCTATATTTTTACAGAATGGAGGAAGCTGCTTTGAAAGTCACAATTAAATCTATTGCTCAGGAAGCCGGTGTTTCCATCGGTACAGTAGATAGAGTGCTCCATAATCGCGGCGGAGTGAATAAGGAAACACAGAAGCGCATTCTCCAGATTGCTGAACGACTTGATTACCGGCCAAACAGCATCAGCAAAGCGTTAGCGTGTCTTAGGAACCCCAGAACGATTGCTGTCCTGATCAATTCACCGGATTATAATTATTTTGCATCCGAAGTATATCGGGGGATTTCAACCGTAGCGGAAGAAATCAGCGATTTCGGAATAGAAGTGGTGTATTATTTTATGCACAGCACAGATGAGGCTGAGCAGCTCCAGTGGCTTGAGAAAATCAAAAACAGCAATATTTCAGGTCTTATTTTAAAGCCTGTGAATTATCCCAGTATTCGCCAGCAGATTGATGAGATTGCACAGAGAGGGATTCCGGTGGTTACCTGTACCTCGGATATTAATAATTCCAGGCGTACAGCATTTGTCGGTCATGATCACCGAAAGGAAGGGCGCATGCTTGCGCGTTTGCTGGGAATGATTCTGAAACCCAATGCCTGCGCAGCGATTCTTGTAGGCGCAATGAATGTGCTGGGACATCAGCGGAAAAACGAAGGATTTCGGGAGTGTCTTGCATACTACAGACCTGATGTGAAGCTGCTCGGTGTGTTTGAAAGCAATAATGATTTTGATACGGTTCAGACGATGATGAAAGCATTTGCCGCGGAGTATTCGATTGATGCGTTATGTCTTCAGGCAATGGACTGCAAGGGTGTAGAAAATGTTGTAAGTTTGTTCCCTAAAGAGAAACGTCCCATCATCTGTACGTTTGGCTCCCAGGTCGAACTGGCTGATCTTATGAACAGCAACAATCTGGATTTTGCAGTACAGGAAGAACCGTTTGAGCAGGGGTATCGTGCTGCCAAGGTGCTGTTTGATATCCTTCAGGACAAAAATAATGTCATTAACGATTTTATCGAAGTGGAAGCAAGAATTGTTTTGGATGAGTGTTTTTAAAACAATTTTATAGAGGAAAAAGGTGTCGCTTGATTTGGCGGCATCTTTTTTTACATATCTGTCATGGCTGCAATACACAGAATGGCAGCGGGAAAGGGGCGGATGCTGACCGATCCGGTTACATTGACGCCGGATGCGGATGGGGCGCTGCGGTGGCCGGGGTTGGCGAAATAAGTCATTATAAATATCTACTTCTTTCTTATATTATAAAATCGAAATTTCGTGTTGCATAGTTTTGAAAAATGACTGCAAATATGGAAAAATCACGTCAACACAGGAAAAATGAAACAACGAAAAAGTCTTGTTTTATGCGGGTTCCAGTACATCCCGTATAAAACAAGGCTTTTCATTCAGTCGGAGTAACAGGATTTGAACCTGCGACCTCTCGGCCCCCAGCCGAGCGCGCTACCAAACTACGCCATACTCCGTTTTGTTTTGTGTTCCTCAACGAACTTCCTTATTATAGCAGATAAATTCCATTTTGAAAAGAGGTTTACAACATTTTTTTTATCTGATATTATATTTTTAGCAGAAAATGCTGGAAAAACCTGCTAAACAGCGAAAAAATTATGGCATCTGCCCAGAAAAACAAGGGAGAATCAAGCGAAGGCCCTTATTTTGGAAGGCAGAAAGGGCTGTTTTTTAAGGCAGAAGAGACAGGAGACAGAAAATATGAAAGGAATTGTCAGCTTTGACATGGATATGACACTTCTGGATCACAAAGATTTTAAGATTCCGGAAAGTGCCATTGAGGCAGTGAAAAGGCTGAGGAAAAATTATTATATTGTAATTGCTACCGGAAGAGATATGGATAACCGTTACAGCCGGGGGCTGGCAGATGAGATTCAGCCAGATGCAGTGATTCATTTAAATGGAACTAAAATTACTGTTGGAAAAACGCTGATCCACGAACACCGGATGGACAGAGAACTGGTACGGCAGATTCTGGAGTTTGCAGAGGGAAAGGATTTTTCCGTGGGACTGACAGATGTATCGGATGATTATTATGTGAATCCGGAATTTGTAGTGCGCAATGATATCCGCCGTTTTGGAGAGTCAGGAAGACAATTCCGGGATCCAAAGCTTCTTTTGCAGATGCCGGTGCGAACCCTGGTCTATCTGGGGCAGGAGGATGGAGCAAAAAGTATGGAGGCGGCATTTCCTCAGCTGAAGCTTCCAATGTTTTCCAGCCGGGAGGGCGCTGATATTGTTGAGAAGAAGGTGTCAAAGGCGGAGGGTCTGAAGCTGCTTTGCGATTATTATGGAGTTCCTATGGCAGATACGGTTGCTTTTGGAGACAGCATGAATGATTATGAAATGATTCAGCAGGCAGGAATCGGAGTTGCTATGGGCAATGCAATCGAAAAATTAAAGGAGACAGCGGATTATGTTACGACAGCTGTGGGAGAGAATGGAATCTGGAATGCCTGCTGCAGTCTGAAACTGATTGACGGGGAGTGCTGCTCTGAGGACAGAAAAGGATATTAAAAAGGAGAAAATATGGCAGTAAAATACGATTTGATTATTATCGGAGCAGGACCTGGAGGTTATACAGCAGCGCTGAAGGCCGCAGGTTTTGGACTGAAGGTAGCGGTGATTGAACGGGATAAGCTGGGAGGTGTCTGCATTAACAGGGGCTGTATCCCTACGAAAGCACTGCTTCATGCATCCAGCATTTTTTCTATGATGCAGCACAGCGATGTGTTTGGCGTTTCTACTGATTTTATTTCTTTTGATTTCAGGAAAATGCAGGAGTATAAAAAGCGCTCTGTAAAACAATACCGCGGAGAGATTGAAAAGCTTTTTGAGAAAAATAAAATTGATTATATCAAAGGAACTGCTACGATCCGCCGGGGAAAAACAGTCGAGGTAAACTCTGAAAACGGAAAAGAATATTTTCAGGCAGACAGAATTATCATTGCTACCGGGGCGAGACCGGTTAAGCCTGAGATTTCCGGCATTGATCTGCCCGGGGTGGGAAACAGTGACAGACTTTTATCTGCCCCTTCCTGGAATTACGATCGGGTTGTGATTATGGGCGGAGGGGTAATCGGCGTTGAATTTGCAACGATTTTCCAGGCACTCTGTTCAAAGGTGACGATTGTGGAAAAGGGCCCTCACCTTCTAAGTCCGATGGATGAGGAAGTGGCGGCAGCCCTGAAGCAGCAGCTGACAGAAAAGGGAATTACTGTTTACTGCAACAGCGTGGTAGAAGAGATTACTGAGGGAGACGGTCTGAATTGTCATATCAGAAATCTGGAAACAGGAGAAAGCCATACGACAAAAGCAACTCAGGTAGTATCAGCCGTTGGACGTGTTCCATATACAGATGGCCTTTTAGGGGCGGATATCAGTCTCAAGATGGAAAACGGACGGATTTGGGTTAATGAAGATTTTGAGACAAGCGAGCCGGGAATTTATGCCATAGGTGATGTTGTGGCATCGACCCAGCTGGCTCATGTTGCTATGGCTCAGGCCACTTATGTGGTAGAAAATATCGCCGGACAGCCGCACAGTATCCGCCTGAAGGCAGTTCCCAGCGGGATGTATGTTTCTCTTCCGATTGTTCCAAACTGTATTTACACAGAGCCGGAGATTGCTACAGTAGGAATTACAGAGCAGAAGGCAAAGGAGCTGGGAATGCAGGTACGCTGCGGTGTTTACCGTATGGATGGAAATGGTAAATCCATCATTGCAAGAGAAGAGAACGGATTTATTCGTCTGATTTTTGAAACCTATAACAATACCATTGTGGGAGCCCAGATTATATGTCCCAGAGCCACGGATATGATTGGCGAAATGGCGACAGCTATTGCAAACGGACTGACGGATAAGCAGCTTTCCATGGCTATGAGAGCGCATCCCACCTACAGTGAGGGAATCAGTGCGGCCATTGAAGATGCCATGAGGTGACAGACGTCAGAAAATGTGGTATGATAAGAAATATTATGGAAACAGGAGAGAAGATCATGAACAGGATTGCTGAGCGAATTGCCCGTCTCAGGGCATTGATGGAAGAGCGCCATATTGATGCAGTGTTGGTGCCCACTTCCGATTATCATGAATCAGAATATGTAGGAGAGCATTTTGCCTGCCGCAAATATATCACAGGCTTTACCGGGTCTGCCGGTACGGCTCTGATTACCAGAGACTGGGCCGGAGTATGGACCGATGGCCGGTATTTTGTACAGGCAGCAGCTGAATTGAAAGACACAGGAGTAGAGCTTATGAAAATGGGACAGCCTGGCGTCTTATCTCTGGAGGAATATCTGGAGCAGCTTCCTGACGGGATTACACTGGGCTTTGACGGCCGGGTAATCAACGGAAAAATGGGGGAGGATCTGAAAGCACGTCTGGAGGAAAAGCAGATTACACTGGATTATCATGCTGCCCTGGTAGATGAAATCTGGGAAGATCGTCCGCCTCTTTCTGCAGAGCCCATCTGGATTCTGGCGGAGAAGTATGCAGGAAAATCTGCAAAAGAAAAGATTGCCCAGCTTCGTGCGGAGATGGAGCAGTGCCGGGCGGATCTTCATATTATCACTACACTGGATGACATTGTGTGGCTTTTGAATATTCGTGGAAATGATATTCCCTGCAACCCGGTGGTATTATCCTATCTGACTGTTACAAAGGATGAAATTCGTTTCTTTGTGAATCCGGAGACAGTTCCTCAGCAGGTAAAAACATACCTGGAAGAGCTTGGAGTTACCTTATGGGGATATGAAGATATATATGATTATGTAGGAACCGTACGCAGCAGCCGTGTGCTTCTGGAGAAGGGAAAGGTCAATTATACCATCATCCGTTCTCTGGACAGCAGCAACCGGATCCTGGACAAAATGAATCCGACTTCCCTGGCGAAGGCGCAGAAGAATTCTGTAGAAATTGAAAACATGAAGGCTGCTCACATCAAAGACGGCGTGACCATGACGAAATTCATTTACTGGATGAAGAAAAATATCGGCAAGGTTCCCATGACAGAATGTACAGCAGCAGATCGTCTGGATCAGATGCGTCTGGACAATGGCGCCCTGGATCAGAGCTTTACAACGATTTCCGCATATGGAGCCAATGCAGCCATGTGTCATTATCATGCAGTTCCGGAAACCTGCGCGGTTCTGGAACCGAAGGGACTTTATCTGGTTGACTCCGGCGGACAGTATCTGGAGGGAACGACAGACATTACAAGAACCTTTGCGCTGGGACCGGTAACAGAGGAAGAGAAGAAGCACTATACCATGGTTCTTATGAGTATGCTGCGCCTGGGTCATGTAAAATTCCTTCAGGGCTGCAGCGGTTTGAGCCTGGATTATGTGGCGAGAGAGGTATTCTGGAAGCATGGTCTGGATTATAATCACGGTACAGGACATGGAATCGGATATCTGCTGAATGTGCATGAGCGTCCTGCCGGTATTCGTTTCCGGATAGTTCCTGAGCGTCAGGACAGCTATCCCTTTATGGATGGAATGGTATGCTCTGATGAACCGGGCCTATATATTGAGGGAAGTCATGGAATCCGTACGGAAAATCAGATGTTCTGTAAAAAGGCGGAGAAAAATGAGTACGGGCAGTTCCTCTGCTTTGAATTCCTGACTTATGTTCCCGTTGACACAGAGCCGCTGGATACCGAGCTGATGACGGAAGAGGATGTGGCTTTCTTAAATGAATACCATGCACAGGTTTATGAAAAAATCAGTCCGTATCTGAATGATGAAGAAAAAGAATGGCTGCGTCAGGTGACACAGCCGGTTAAAAAAGCGTAATTTTGTAACTAACTGTTCAGGACGGCGGGAGAACCGGCGGAAAATCCGTATCAAGCTTGCTTGTAAGCGGATTTTCCAGCCAGATTTCACATCGGAGGAATCTCCGATGTTTCTTGTTCAGCTTTGCTGGACAAGAAGATGGCTCGTCCTGAACAGTTACGTCATTTTTTATTCCTCCCATGGAAGCTCCACAACTGTAAAGGGGTGGTTCACAAATGGGAGGAATTTTTCCAGAATATCTCTGGTGGAAATCTTTAAGCTGGATGTATTGATGCAGGGGTGACATCCAATATATTCGTGATGTTCGATAACATCCTTGTCAATCAGAAGGCGAACCCGGTTTTCCCGATCGTTCATCAGTCCCAGAACACTGACAGAGCCGGGGGTAATATCGAGAAACTGTTTCATGAATTCAGGGCCGGCAAAGGAAAGGCGTGCGCTGCCGATTTGTTTGGAAAGCCTTGCCGTCTTGAATTTTTTATGGCCAGGCATCATTAAAAGATAGAAATCTGTTTTCTGAGCATTGCACAGGAACAGATTTTTGCATATTTCGATATCCAGGCGCTGATCGACATCATGACAGGCTTCGATTGTAGCGGTGGCATCGTGATCCAGTCTCCAGTAGGGAATCTGAAGCTGATCCAGCAGATCATAGGTGCGGAGTTCTTTGGCAAGCCGGCCGGTTTCATCAGATGGGCGGCCATAATATAAAGTCGGATCCAGATAAAAGGATGCGTCAGAAGACGGTTGATTCATAACTAATTCCTCCATTAAACAGTATCATAAGAAGCTGCAGAAATTCAGGATGAAGAAGCATGGCCGGGATGGCAGGATGTTCTTTGTCCGGGCAGCTGCTTAACGATTATAGATTATAGCGGAAGCTATGAAAAAAGCAAGAAAAAAGATGAAACAAAGTGAAAAAGAAAGTGGGAAGAGTGTCAAATATGGCAGACAGACGAAAAAACAGAGATTTTGAAGGAAATGGCAAAAGAAAAAGCCAGACAGGAAAGAAGGAAGGAACCCGGATACCCGGGAAGCCGGAAGGGAAAGGGGCTGCAGAACCGTTCAGAAAAGAGGGCAGAAAGGTATCCGGAAATCAGTATGGGAAGCCGGAAGAAACCCGGGTGAAGGGAAAGCCCGGGAAGACGTGTGAGAAAGGAACTGGAAGACAGCCAGGGAAGCCGGAAGGAACAGGAAGAAAGTTTGCAAAGCCGGAAACAGGAATGGTCAGAAAAAACAGTCTCTGTCCGGTTTCTCACAGATGCGGCGGCTGCCAGTATCTGGATATTCCTTATGAAGAGCAGCTGAAGAAAAAGCAGGCACAGATGCAGGCATTGCTGGGACGTTTCTGCAAGGTTTATCCAATAAAGGGGATGGACAATCCATTTCATTATAGGAATAAAGTACATGCGGTTTTCGGGCACAGAAAAGGGGAGATTATCTCCGGTGTTTATGAAGCAGGAACCCATAATCTTGTGCCTGTAGAGTCCTGCATGATCGAGGATGAAAAAGCAGACGAGATTATCGGAACTATCCGGGGAATGCTGAAATCCTTCAAAATTAAAACCTTTGATGAAGATACCGGCTATGGCCTGCTTCGCCATGTGCTGATTCGCAGAGGCTTTGTTACGAATGAGATTATGGTTGTTCTTGTAACTGCATCGCCGGTCTTTCCTTCAAAGAATAATTTTGTAAAGGCTCTGCGTGAAAAGCATCCGGAGATTACTACCATTGTCCAGAATATCAACGGAAGAGGAACCAGTATGGTTCTGGGTGATCGGGAACATGTTTTATATGGCAAGGGATATATTGAGGATGTTTTATGCGGCTGCCGGTTCCGCATTTCCCCCAGATCCTTTTATCAGGTAAATCCGGTGCAGACAGAGTACCTTTATGGAAAAGCCATAGAATTGGCCGGACTGACAGGGAAGGAGCTGGTTCTGGATGCCTACTGCGGAATCGGAACCATTGGTATGATTGCAAGCAAACAGGCAAAAACAGTAATCGGAGTAGAACTGAATTCAGATGCGGTAAAGGATGCGATCCAGAATGCAAAAATGAATGGAATCAAAAATATCCGGTTTTTCTGCAATGATGCCACGAAATTTATGATGCAGATGGCGATGGCCGGAGATACGGTGGATGTGGTACTTATGGATCCTCCGAGAAGCGGAAGCACCGAGGAATTTATCCGGGCCGTGGCGGCGGTAAAGGCAAAACGGGTAGTATATGTATCCTGCGGGCCGGACACCCTGGCAAGGGATTTGGAGATATTTGCAAAATGCGGATATCGGGCCCAGGGGGCTTGGCCGGTGGATATGTTTGCTTTTGTGGATCATACAGAATGCATTGTGAAGCTGGAGCGGATGAAGTAAAAAACGATAAGATAAAGGCGCAGGAGCAAAAATCGAGGCGAAAATGAAGAATTTTCGCCTCGATTTTTGCGTTTTTGGTTGTTTATGGAATTGCAGTGATGAAAGGCGGTTTTACGATACACGATAATACTAAAAATTGTGATTTGTTTTTTTCCTAATCTGTGAAGGAGTTGTATGAAAGTGTTCATAGAAAACTCTGCGAAATAATTTGTAATTTGTAAAGCCATGGCGTTCCAGAAATGTGTGGGGCCCTTACGAAAAAGATCTGAAGAATCCGATCGTTACCAGCGTACCGGGAGAATCTTATGAGCGCCAGGATCCCGATCATTTAAAGCCAAAGTATTATAATCCGGATTCTCTGCTTCAGAAATCCGGGCACGGAAGTTATGTAGATCTTCCTACGGGAGAAGTGTACCTGGTTCATTTATGTGCAAGGCCCTTTGTGCCGGAGCTTCGGTGTACACTGGGAAGAGAAACGGCAATCCAGAAAATGATGTGGACAGAGGATGGGTGGCTGCGCATGGCAGATGGCAGCAATCTGGCAAAAATGGAGGCCCCGGAAAGCTCTCTTCCTGAGGTTACAATGCCTCAAATCCCGGATTTTGATGATTTTGACGGAGAGGAGTTAGGAAATTATTATTATGCGCCTCGTATTATGCCTCAGAGATTTGCAGATGTAAAATCCCGTCCGGGATATGTCAGAATTCGCGGCAGGAATCCAGAACTTCCTTAAATAAGGTGAGTATTTTGGCTCGGAAGCTGACCAGTGTTTACGCAAGGATCACTACAAAGATGGAATTTACACCAGAAGTTCATCAGCACAGTGCCGGATTGATTCTGTACTATGATAATATGAATTATATCAATTTGAGAAAATATTACAGTGAAACATTGGGGCAGAGCGCCATTTCTATTATCCATCTTGAAAATGGTGAAAAAACAGAATTTTTAAATACCAGAATTCCGGTGGAAGACAGACCAATTTGTTTTCGCCTTTATATTGAGGGAAGAAAGCCATGGTTTGAATGGAGCTATGACAATGAAAATTATGAAAAGATCGGGCGGATTTTTGATACGACCAGATTTTCTGATGAGTACTGTAAATATGGTGAATTCACCGGAACCATGGTTGGAATTACCTGTGCAGATCGAGTAAAACATCAGCATTATGCCGATTTTGATTTTTTTGAATATAAAGCATATGAATCTGCAGAGATGATGTAACAGAGGGGAGAAAAAAGTGAAAATATTAAGCAGTCTGCTGCCGATTTTGATTATGCTTGTAATTGGCGTGATATGCAAAAAGAAATTATTGCTGTCAAGAACTGGTATAAGGGACATTAAGAATCTGATAACATCTATTGTTCTTCCGGTTGCTGTTTTTCATGCCCTCGCAACGGCAGATTATAATGTGAACACGCTTCTTCTATTTGCCTGCATGATGCTGGTACTGTTATTCAGCTTTGGTATTGGCTTTGTACTTCGTCCGATTCTTCCGGCGAAGTACAGCCGGTATCTGCCGTTTATTGTTTCCGTCTATGAGGGGGGAATGATGGCGTTTCCTCTCTACATGAATCTATTTGGAGAAGACAGGCTTTCCAATATTGCTGTTTTTGACATTGCCACAATGCTATTTTGTTTTAGCATTTTTATTGCCATGCTTCAATCAGAAGATTCAGGAAGAAAAAGGGGGCCTTTTGAAATTGTACAGAACGCATTCCGAAATCCGGTTTTCATAGCGGCTGTTTTAGGGATTTTATCTGGTGTTACAGGAATCGTGAAAATGATAATAAATACAGAGATCGGTATGTTATATCTTTCAATGAAGAACAGCATTACAACAATACTAAATTCATTGATCCTGATTGCAGTGGGATACGATTTCGAGTTTGATAGAAGCAGAGTAAAACTTGCCTGCCGCGCAATCGCTGTTCGTGTTGTTATTCAGGGATTATTGCTGATACCGGTTATAGCTCTTATTCGTTATCTTTATTCAGGGAATATGTTTATGATTAGTGCCGCAATGATCTATATGTTTGCTCCGCCCAGTTTCGGTATGCAGTCTTATTTGAATTCGGACAATGATTTCAGGGAAAATTTTACCCGTGAGGAAGAGATGCAGATGGAGTTGGATAATCCCCTTTGTTTTCATTTTGAACCGCAGATTCTTTTGAATGGGAAAATGCTTTCAGCTTCTCATGGATGTTCTGTATCCTATAATCCCTGCCTGCCGGACAGGTGCGGGCAGGAGCTGGAAGCAAAGTGGGCAGTGGAGCACTACGGGCTGGATCATGATTATGGCTGGGTGATTTGCCGGAACGCGTTTCCCTGGGCAGGCAGACGCCGTCCTGCAATAAAGACGCTGTCTGTCACAATGGAGCAGCAGTCAGTTCAGATTCCGGGACCTCATTTTAAATTCCGCAAACCGGGGGAATCTTTTTTGTTTTACAATCCGGTCAGCAAAATGTCACATTCTCTGACAGTGGAGGAAATGGAAAAGGAAACGCTTCCGGTAAATAGATTTGGCTCAGAACACTGGATTTATCCGACAAACTGTACTGTTATGAGATACACAATATCGCCGGAGCCGGAGAATAAAATTACAATTTATGACTGTGATGAAGGAGATCAGCCCCTGCAGAAAAATACGGAGGAAAATGCGTTTCATCCGGTATCTAAACAGGCGATCTGTATCATTGGAGGTGCAGACGGGCCTGCGGAAATCGTACTGGGAATGGATTCCCGCAGAAAACTACGCACGGCATATTCTTCTCTGCATTTTGAGCCGGTTCGGGAAGCGGTGGAATGGCGCATGGTGTTTCATATAAGGCAGTTTGAAAAAGAAGAATTTTCGTTGACAGGGACGGAAAATGGCGATATTTCCTCAGAAGCGGATATTCAAAGCGAATAATCGGAAGAGATTTCCGAATTGCAGACAGCTCCGGGAGAAATCGTTGTGTACAATCAGTGGACTTTATGATAAACTCAGTATATAAGGAATTATGCAGGGGGAGATTTATTTTTTGGTGCAGATTCCTCGAAAATAAAAGACGATGTACTTAGAGGCATCTTTTTGAGAGGGTACAGAAAAGAATCATGTATGAAAAACGGAAAATTAACAAGATACTGATTGTGGATGATTCAGAAATGAATCGGGCGATTCTGGCGGACATGTTAAGAGAAAAGTATGAAATTCTGGAAGCAGAGGACGGAGTTGCTGCAATTGAAAAAAGGCTACCGCAATCCCACTGGCTTTAGACGGTGGGTTAAGGTAGCT
>ENA-ORTP01001157-ORTP01001157.1-human-gut-metagenome-genome-assembly--contig:-NODE-1157-length-28779-cov-31.981479_pt1 | contig 28779 bp, 27 predicted proteins | sample MGYA00241913_ERZ509190 | MGnify/ENA primary metagenome ERZ509190 (study PRJEB26280, sample SAMEA2338839) | human gut metagenome | biome: human gut; feature: human-associated habitat; material: faeces...
CAGACAGCATACAAACGGGTTCTTACATTGATAACCCATTTGTATGCTGTTCTTGTTTCTATCCATAGGGGCACTATTATTTTGCTGTAGATGAATATAGGGCAAGCGGTAAATTTCACTCCCTCCAAAAATATAGATGGAATTATCCACTATTATTCATCAGATGCTTGCCGTTGTACTCCCGTTTCAATGCCTGCTCAATCTCACTTCGCTTGTACAGAACTTTGCCACCGAGGACATAGTAAGGCAATGTTCCATTGCTTCGGTATTCGCTCAATGTCCTTCGGCTAACCTTGAGCATATATGCCACCTCCTTGTCGCATAGATACTCATCATCGTTTTGCAAGGCTGCACTATCTTTGGGCATACTATCGAGAATTTCCGATAGTTGGTCGATACTCTCGTGGATGGACTGCATCCACGCATCATCTTTGGTTCTCATCTCTTGATACATAGTTCAAATGGTTTTATTGTTATACATTGATTAGATTTCTCGTCCCTTCCATCTGGCTTCTTTTCGTCTGTCCTCCACCTTCGTAATAATGCTCTCCACATCTTCGGGCAGATAGTAGGTACGATTGCCGATTTTGGTATAGGCAAGCGTACCATTATCACGCAAGGTCTGCAATGTACGCTTGCTAATCTTCAATCGCTGACAAACATCCTGATGGTCGAGCCAATTGTTTGTTTTTTTCTTACCACCCTTTACAACAGGTGAGTTTGATACTCGCAGAATGAACTGCTCAATCTTTGTGGCAAATTCCTCGAATGCCTTTCTCTCAAAAATGATTAAATCCATAAGCTCCTATTTTTATTCGTTTTTAATATTTTCAACCTTTTGTTCCGCTAAGATATAGTCGGTATAAGTCCCTATCCAAGCGTTTTGAAGATGTGGCAGTATGTGGCGTTCATTTGGCACTCTCTGGCGTCATTCTCCACTCTGCCCACAGCAATAATTTGTTTCATTTCCATTAGCCATTGCCGTATCTTCACTGCAAATAAAAGCAGGAAAAAGCACACTGCAATGGATGTGTCTATACGTGTCATAGGCTGACATATCATTGCATATTCGGTGTTATAAATAGCACCACTTAATCCTTTTATATTCTTCATCATTGTTGTTTTTCTTTTCATCGTTATTTCGTTTTCTTGGTGCGAAGTAATAGATAAGTTATCACACCTCAATCATACGGTGAACCTGTTGCAGTATGTGGCACAGTTCGTGGCACTCTTAGATGTTTATAGGTGTTTCAATTCTACCTTTGTTAGCATACATCACATTGTAATCCATATTATATAAGAGCATCCCTAAACGGCTATCCGTTTCGGATCTTGTCCGCTAAATTGTCGTTTGTCAGACCGATGCCTATCAGTCTGACAAACTTCTGCATCAAACAGTCGAAACGGACAATTGCTAATTCTATGACAGCAGTATAGCGGATAGACCAACTCCCGATCATAGGCTGTCCGTCTATCCGCTATCGTATTTAAGTCCTTAATTTCCTCAATTAAGCATTTCGCCTTAATTCATCACTATCCGTTCAACTTGGGAAGAATTATGCAGTCGGCACTGCTTACAAATCACGCTGAAAAGCAATACAATTCATAATTGCCTACATAGACCTAATTAGTTGTGGTAGAATTGTATGCACATTTTCTTTGTAGCAGATAATCGGTCAAGATTGTGCACAATGACCATATGTTGAACTTATAAAACCATTTCAAAAATGAGTAAAAAAGAAACTTTGAGTAAAGCCGAGTTGCAAAAAATGACAGGCTTGGATTTTTCCGAGCAGAACTCGCAAACAGAAGAGAGCCGAAAGAAAAGTATTGATGCCGCATTGGAGAATTTCTCAATTGAAAACATCAAGCCACATCCTCTTCCATCAGAATTAAAACAAGCCCAAACGGAAGCAGCACCTCCCGTTACAGAGGATGTTGATGAAGTTCCACCTACCAATGTTACCGAGGAAGAGCCATCAGCCCCAACCATCCAACGCAGAGTAAGCAGCAAACAACGCAAACTCTCATTAGAGGAGTACCGCAAGACCTTTATGCGCCCTTACAAGATTGAAGACCGCAAGCCGGTATTCATCAGCGGTAAGTTGCGAAAAATGCTTGACAAGTTCGCTTGCAAAATCGGTGAGGATAGAATGAGTATGTCGGGACTGTTGGAGAACATCGTCCGCCACCACATCGAACTCTATTCAGAAGATTTCGAGCATTGGAAAGGGATGTAATGTAGGAGTGCATGCCGCAATGCCAACCCTATCGCCCAACGGCAATTTGGACGGACTGCATTACGGCAACTAAATCAGAAAAAGCAATCGGAACCATCAAAAACCGTCAATGACGGTTGACGCAGCAAGACCTTAGTCTTGGGGTGTAGCGAGGTTATCTTTCGGGATGCCGAAAAATGTCGGGCGAGCTGCCATTGCACCCGAAAACCTCGCTCCACCCTGAAGGTGGAGGCAATCCGCTCCCGATGGTCGCAGATTGTGAAATGCCGAATTGAAAAATCAATAACAAAGTAAAAAAGTACGATGATGAATAATAAGAAAATAACAAAACCCAAACCCAGAGGCCGACCGCAGGTCAGCACTCTGAAACGCCTTACAAAGTCGGTTACAGTGAAATTCTCAAAGCCCGATTATGAGATGCTACGCCGCCGAAGCAAGAACGCCAACCGCACGCTTGCCGAATACATTCGAGATTCAGCATTTGATGCTCGAATCATAGCCAAACATTCAGTAGAGGATGCAGCCGTAATCCGCAACCTTACGGGTATGGCAAACAACCTTAATCAGCTGACAAAGCTGTCGCATCAGACGGGATTCTATCGCACAAAGAACATAGTTGTAGAATTGCTTGCCAAGTTGAAAGAGGTATTAAACGATTATAAAACCATAGAAAGGAGGTGCCGATGATAGGTAAAATCAAGAAGGGTAAATCCTTTGGTGGATGTGTACGCTATGTGATGGGGAAAGACGATGCCAGAATCATTGCTTCGGACGGTGTATTGCTCGGAACAAACAGAGAAATGATTGATAGTTTCAACTGTCAGTGCCTCTTAAATCCGAAGATTAAGCAACCATTAGGACACATTGCACTGAGTTTTAAACCCGAAGATGCACCTCGATTAACCGATGAACTGATGACTAAAATCGCATTAGAATATATGAGTCTTATGGGTATTAAGAACACCCAATTCTTCTTGGCAAGACATCATAACACCGATAATCCGCATTGTCATTTGGTCTATAATCGCATCAACTACGATGGCAAAGTAATCTCTTCACAGAACGATTTTAAGCGTAATGAGATTGCCACAAAGAGGCTGAAAGATAAATACGGATTGACCTATGCCGAAGATAAGAGCAAAACCAATGTGAAGAAACTCCACAACCCTGAACGGGTAAAGTATGAGATTCATAATGCTGTTAAGGCAGCATTGAAGCGATGCCGAACTTGGGAGGAGTTTAACGAGGAGTTGAAACGCAGAGACATTCACTTGGAGTTTGCATTTAGGCGAAAGAACAGTCGTGCTGTGAAGGATATACAAGGCTTACGATTCATAAAGGACGGGCTTACATTCAAGGCTTCAGATGTAGGTAGGCAGTTCAGCTATTCAAAACTTAACGAGCAATTAAGTTGGAATAAGCCAAAAATACAGACCGAGATTGAGCCTAAGCAGCAGCCGATAAGGCAAGAGGAGGAACACATTTTCAGCGTTGCCGACAATCTTATCGAGAGCAACGGAATGGGGTTATTCACTCCATTGAACACTCCGCAAGATGATGAACAAGTCCCTTCTTGGCAGAAACAAAAGAAGAAAGACAAGAAGAAAAAGAATCGAGGAATAAGATTCTAAACAATCAATTTTTTCACACTTAAAAAGAGTTTAATATGAACAACAAAAATTTCAAAAATAACGACCACGAGTCGTGCATGGAAGGCATCTACGGATGCTTAGAAAGAATCGAAACAGGCATTAACGAATTGAAGAACATTCAACCGATCGTAAGCAATTCGGTAGCTAACAATGATGCTAATGAAACATTAGTACAAGAGATTAAGGCTGCCGTTGATAATTGTAACAGGGAACATCTTGAAGAGACGAATGCGAAATTGACCAAGTTCGTTAAAGCAATATTTAATGATTATGCAAGAATCTTCAATCAAATGGATGCTCTGATTAAAAAAGAACATCCCGACTTTGAGGGTGTGAAACAGCAACTTGCGGAAGCTATCGACAAGATGGACGAGATAAAGGTAAAGCATAACATTAACGAAAAACGCCACTCATTTGCACTTTACACAAAGGAATCTTGGATTCTTTTATCCATGATTGTCATGATATTGGCATCAGGTGCATCGGCTATATACCACTTGTCAAGACCAAATGTTCAGAGGGATGATGATGCCTTGAAATACCGCTACATCAAGATGAAAGGCGATGCTTCGGCAGAGCAGATAGCCACTTTGGAGGACATCTTCGAACTCAACCGAGATAACCAAAAGATTGAGCAGATGCGTGAAGATGTGGAGACCTACGAAGAAGCTGTTCGCAAACAAGCTGCCCTTGCCGAGCAAGCACGACTCAAAGAGCAGGCTGCAAAGGAGCAAGAGAGCAAAGCCAAGTCCATCAAGAACAAGCAGGACGATAGTAAGGTTAATCTGAATAACAAATCAAAACCCTGATTGTGATATGGCAACAGTAAAGATTAAGTTCCGACCATCAACGGTTGATGGCGGACAAGGCTCAATTTTCTATCAAGTAATCCATAATCGTGTAGCCCGTCAGCAAAAGACGGGCTACCGTCTCTACGGCTATGAGTGGAACAGCCATTTGTCGGAGGTGGTATTACCACGATTCAATGATGATAGAAAGCGTTATCTGTCGGAAATAAGCGATAAAATCCGAATGGATGTAAAGGCTCTTCAAAAGATTATTTCAGGATTTGAGCATAGCGGATGTGACTATACCGCTGATGATGTGATAGCCGAATTTATTTCGGACAATCCCGAAAATTACCTTTTCTCATTCATGGAGGGTGTAATCTCCAATCTGAAAACATTGGGCAAGATACGCACATCGGAAACATACGCTGCTACGCTCAGCAGTTTCAGACGCTTTCGGGAGGATAAGGATTTGGCATTGGACGATATGGATTCCGATATGATTATGGCATACGAAGCCTACTTGAAGCGTAGCGGAGTAAGCCCCAACAGTTCATCATTTTATATGCGTAATCTTCGGGCAGTGTATAATCGTGCCGTTGAAAAGGAGTTGACTACCCAGCGACACCCGTTCAAGCACGTCTATACAGGTGTCGAGAAGACCGTAAAGCGTGCTGTACCGCTCAAAACGGTCAAGCGGATTAAGGAGCTGGATTTGTCGATGAATCCGACTCTTGATTTTGCCCGTGATATGTTTATGTTGAGTTTTTACACTCGTGGTATGTCATTCGTGGATATGGCATACCTACGGAAAAAGGACTTGAACGGCAATATTTTATCGTACCGCAGACGCAAGACAGGGCAACAGCTATTCATCAAATGGGAGAAGTGTATGCAGGAGATTGTAGATAAGTATGATAATCCGCTATCGCAATATCTGTTGCCCATCATCAAGCCGTTCAGCGAAATAGATGAACGCAAGCAATACATCTATACGGCACATAACATCAATCGCAGTCTAAAAGTCATTGGCAACCAATTGGGATTGTCCGTAGCACTTACGATGTATGTGAGCCGTCACGCTTGGGCAAGCATCGCCAAAAGCAAGAATGTTCCTATTTCGGTTATCAGCGAGGGAATGGGACACGATTCAGAGGCGACAACACGCATCTATCTTGCATCATTGGACACGATGGCAATCGATAAGGCGAACAGTATGATTCTGAAATCTCTATAAGTGAAGGATTGTTGAGCGAATTGTAAAGTCTCTTTGGAAGAGAGAACTTATCTCTTTGGAAGAGAAATGATTACCGCTACAAAATTACACATTTTTCGGCAAATGGAACCAATTTACACTAAAAAATGTTATGCAAAATTCTGATTTTGTTCGGGCAAAAAGCGGATTGTTGAGCGAATAAGTTATACGTATTCTGCTAAACAGCTTATTTTCAACAGATATATGCTGCATAAATCACTCTTCCAAAGAGAAGTGACCTATAATTCTGATTTATGTGCATTAAGAAATATTGTATAACACTGATTCTCTTGCTGTTTGGTGTAGGTATTGCGCATTCGCAAGAGAGCCGCACGGAAATATGTGTTGATTTCCGTGTGAACAGTACTGTCATAGATTCCGCATACTCGGACAATGCCGCCCGTATGCAGGAAATCATCGAGTTCCTAAGGAATATCCGTCAGGACAGTACAATCAACATCGTAGAAATATCCTTCTGTGGAGCGGCATCACCCGAAGGCAGTGACCAACTCAACCGCAAGCTGGCACGAGGTCGCCTTACCGCACTCGAAAGACTTGTCCGCAAGGAGGTGGATATTCCCGACAGCCTCATTACCCGTAATGACAGCTATATTCCGTGGGATTATCTGAAATCACAGATTGAGGATTCGGGATTGATACATAAGGATGAAGTAATCTCCATATTGGAGGAAGAATCCCTGTTGGTGGATTATCATCATCCGAATACCCATATTGACAACTGTATCGTAAAACTGAAGCGGTTGGATAACGGCAAGGTATGGCAACAGATGAACAAGCTCTTCTTCAAGCGTATGCGAAATGCCTGTGCCATATTCGTAACATACAAGCAGGAACTTCCACCCGTTCAGGAGCCTGTGATTGTACCCGATACCATTAAGGAGGAGCCAATCGTTGAAGTCGTGGAAATCGTGCCCGACACAACGGCAATTGTAGCCCCCGTAGTTCCCGATGTGGAGGAATGGACACGCAGACTGCACGTCAAGACCAATGCCATCGGCTTGGGAATGGGCATTGCCAATGTCGCAGCGGAAATCGACTTGACAAAGCACTGGTCGTTCACATTGCCCGTTTATTATTCGGCTTGGGACTATTTCAAGACCACAATCAAGTTCAGAACATTCAGCGTACAGCCCGAGTTCCGTTATTGGCTGTCGGAAAACAACGACGGCTTCTTTGCAGGAGCGCATTTCGGACTGGCTTATTACAATTTCGCCTTTGACGGTGATTACCGCTATCAAGACCACAACCGTGAAACACCGTCCATCGGTGGTGGTGTGAGTGTCGGCTATCGCTTGCCTGTCAGCAGGAACAACCGCTGGTGGGTGGAGTTCTCACTCGGAGCAGGTGTCTATTCCCGTCATTATGACAAGTTCCACAATACACCGAACACAAAAGACGGTTTGATGATTGAGAGCATCAAGAAGACCTATTGGGGTATCGACCAAGCAGCGGTATCGTTCTCATATTCGTTTGACTTGAAGAAGAAAGGAGGCAAGCGATGAGAAAGATTCTATACCTTATTATATGTATGCCTCTGTTGCTGTTCTCAGCCTGTGATGTTCACGAATGGCCTGAGACACCTGAGTTTGTGAAAATGCATCTTCGCCTCAATTATGAAACGGATATGACCAAGTGGGAACATCTGTACGATGGAGCGTCGGTCATCGAGCAGGGCTTGGGTGATACATACGACAATCATCAGGATTACGGTAAGATACGCTACATCGTCCGCACCTATCCCGTATCGGAGAAACAACGCACGATGCAGGACTATGTACAGGAGTTCGAATTCACAAAGGACATTGCAGAAGGTTACGACCACGAAGTGACGCTTGATGTACTGCCTGGCAATTATAATGTGATGGTGTGGTCTGATTTGGTGAAGACAAGCGGTGATACCCATTTCCACAATGCCGACAACTTCGCAGAGATTATGTTGCAGGGCGACCACAAGGGAAACACCGACCATCGTGACGCTTTCAGAGGCACGAACAATATTTCACTCGTAGCGGATATTATAGAGCGTCTGCCTGATACGCTCAATGTGGCAATGCAACGACCTCTTGCCAAGTTCGAGTTCGTGACGAATGACGTTGAAGAGTTCATTGACAAGGAATCCGTCCGTGTTGCCTCCAAAGCCAACGGAAACAAGTCGGCATCGGCAGATGACACCCCGACAAGAGCCGTAAATATCGAGGATTACAAGGTAGTATTCTACTATGTGGGATTTATGCCACACGCATACAGTATGTACACCGATAAGCCCGTGGATTCATCTACGGGAGTGATGTTCGAATCCACCTTGAAGAAGCTTTCCGAATCGGAAGCCTCAATGGGATTTGACTATGTGTTTGTGAACGGCAAGAAGTCGGCTGTGACGGTACAGATAGGCATTTACGACAATGAGGGTACACAACTCTCCTTGACCGAGCCGATAGAAGTGCCATTGAAGCGAAGCCACCATACCATCATGACGGGTATGTTCCTGATGTCGGAAGCATCGGGAGGTGTAACCATCAATCCCGACTTTGACGGAGACCATAACCTGATTTTCCCCTAACAGCAAAGAACAATGAAGAATCTACTGCATAACATACAGATATTGATGATGCTCGCCCTTATGGTGGTTGGCATACAGTCCTGTTCCGATGACTTACAGGAAACGGGCGATGTGGAAGTAAGCTTTACCGCAACGTTACCGACCGACACCCGTACACGCTCTTTCGGCAAGGCTGAACAGGTGAATACCCTTGTGGTGGGAATTTTCAATGAGTGGAATACCGAAATCGGAAGAAAAGAATTTGTAATTTACGGTACTTCAATAGATGTAAGCCTCTCATTGGCTCAGAATCAGACATACAGTTTTGTCTTTTGGGCGTATGACAGCAGTCAGAACATCTACGATATAGATGATCTGACCGCTATCCGAATGGTAATGGAGAAAGATGAAGACAACAATCCATTGCCCGTAACATTCGAGCAGATGGAATCGCTGGATGCATTCTTTGCAACCGAAGAAGATTTTACCGTAACGGGAAGCTGCAGTTACCCCATTGAACTTGTCCGCCCGTTGGCTCAAATAAATGTGGGCACTACGGGAGTACCGATGCAGGCATCATTTACGGCAAAGTCCGCTCCCGACACCTTCCACCCATTTACCAATACCGTAAGCGGAGCAGCTGATTTCACTTGGAATTTCAGCGACACCACCACCGAAATATTCTCGGCTGATGGTACAGCATATAACTACCTCGCTATGGGCTATCTGTTTGCTCCGACAGCAGCGATGCAGATTGCAGCGGAATTGACATTGACCGATGGGGGCAACAGCAAGACGGTAGAATTTCCAAAGATTGAGATTGAAGCCAACCAACGAAGCAACATAGCAGGAGGATTTACAGCAGAATAAGAGAATTTCAAAATATGTATAACCCTAATAACGAGTTAAAAAGCAGAACAAGAGACAGAAGACCAACTAACAGCCACAAAGGGATGGAGCAGTTCCAAGCTCTTTCATCCTGCAACTTGCAGGATACGACAGATTGATGATAAATCCCCGTTCCGCATTAGCGGAACAGCTCTCGACAATGGTTTCGGCAATCCGAGTGAATGCGGGAAACATTAAAAACAAGAAATTAAAGTAAAACTATTTGTATAACAATTAAAATTTTCAGAAATGAACAAGAAATTATTCTTAGGTATGTTCGCAGCAGCAGGTATGCTGTTCGCAACATCGTGTTCGAATGACGAACTGGATGTAGTTCAGTCAGGAAATGAGGCTCAGGTGTCTTTCTCACTGGGTCTTGAAGGTGGTATCGCTACCCGTGCTATCAGTGACGGTACAGGTGCAAAGAAGTTGGTATATGCTGTGTACAAACTTGATGCAAATGGAAATCCCGTATTGCAGAACGTTGTAGGCTCAAATAACGATAGTCAGTTTGTAGATAATGAAGCATTTGATAATGGTCTTACTGAAACCGTTTCTGTAACTCTTGCCAAAGGTCAGACTTATCAAGTGGCTTTCTGGGCACAGAATCCTTCATGCACTGCATATACAACCACAGATTTGACCAATGTCGGTGTCAGCTATCAAGAAGCAACCAACAATAACGATGTTCGTGACGCATTCTTCAAGACAGTAGAATTTACAGTGCAAGGCAATCAGACTATTGATGTTGAATTGAAGCGTCCGTTTGCCCAAATCAATGTGGGTGTTTACAAGTCAGACTGGGAAGCAGCCGTTAAATCAGGTATCGAAATTGAAAAATCATCGGTTGTAATCAAGAACGCTGCGACTTCTTTGAATTTGTTGACTGGCGAAGTTGGCAACGAAACTACTGATGTAGAAGTTTCATATACTTCAGCAACAATCCCTGACGAAGATTTGAAGGTTGACCTTAATGGTGACAATGATTACGACGATGAAAACGAGGTGTATAAATGGCTTTCTATGAGCTACATCCTTGTAGCAGACCGTAATGCCGATACTGATAACAGTGGCGTATTGGGTGATGAAAGAGCGACTTTGGAGAGCCTTCAATATACATTCGCTCCTAAGAGTGGTAATGATATTACATTTGGCGATGGATTGAACAGCGTTCCCGTTCAGCGTAACTGGAGAACAAACATTCTTGGTCAAATTTTGACAGGAGATATTCAGTTCAATATTACCATTAACCCGATATTTGATGGCGACATCAACGTCGATGCTCCTACTTCGGAGGTTAAATCAGAAGCCCAAACTTTGGCTGCAGCTCTTACTGCTAATGAGGAAGAAATTTTAGTTGTTTTGGGTGCAGATGTTGATCTGCCTATGTCTTCTCTTGGTTCTCAGACTGCTGGTAGCGGTGAATATAAGTTGGGTGGTACAGATACAAAGAATATCACAATTGACTTGAACGGCAAGACACTTAATCTAACTACAGGTTATATGTCAGCTATTGGTGCTATTAATCCTGATGCTACCATAACTATTAAGAATGGAACAATGACAAGTACTGGTAACAAAGCTACTACTTGGAATATCAACGATGTGATTTTTGCCAACTGTAACTATGTTATCGAGAATGTTACTTTTAATAAAGAGGTCGCATTAACTAACGCTGGTAAGTCTGTCACTATGAACGATGTAACTATCAATGGTACAGGTGACTATTATGCTCTTTGGATTTCTGCAAAGGGTCAGACTGTAAAAGTTGATGGCTTGACAGTAATGACTACTGGTCGTGGTATCAAGATTGACGAACAGTATGTAGATGCTCCTGCAAAGGTTACTTTGAATATCAGTAACTCTGCATTTAAAACAAACAGTAAGGCTGCTGTTATGGTTAAGTCTGTTGAGGGTGCAACTATCAACTGGGGAGAAGGCAACAATATTTCTGAAGTTACTGCTGACACAAAGTTTGCTGTTTGGGTAGATGAGGATTCTAAGGATTACGCTGATAAGGTGGTAGTAAACGGTGCTTATGTCAAGGTAGAAGGCTCAAGTGATGCTGTAGCTACTACTGCAGAAGAAATCACTCAGGCTGCCGCAAATGCAACAGCTGATGCAATTATCTACTTGGCTACTGATATTACTGGTGACGCAACAATAGCTGAAAAGAATAATGTTAAGATTACCATTATTGGTAACAATCACAACTATAATGGTGCAATCACTATTGACGGAAAGAGTAGTAGAAATGAAACCGCAGGTCTGACTATTTCAAACGTAAACTTCAATGCTACAAGTATTTCTGCTGACGCTTGCATCAACTTGGGCGGTAATAATGGCATTCGTTATACGGATAATGTCACTGTAAAGGATTGTACATTCAGCGTTGCTGATAAAGTTGCAATTAAGTCCTACACGGGTGGTGACCATAATCTGAGTGTCATAGGCTGTACAGTGAACAGTGGTATGCATTCTATGTTGCAGATTACCAATGTGGAAACAGGCTTGGAAATAACTGATTGTAAAGTTTATTCCAAGAACGGTATAAACCTTAATAGCACTCCTTCTTTTGATATGAGCGGTTGTACTTTTGAAACAACTGGTTATGCAATTCGTGTTGGTGTCGCTGGTAACGTGAATACTGAGACGAAAACTTTCACTGTTTCTAACAGCACTTTGACGTCTGCTTGTGATGATGGTGATGCAGTTATCATGTTCCGTGCTAATGCTACCTATTCTACACTTACTTTGACTAATACTACCGTTACTGGTACTACAAAGGTTAGTGGCAATACAGAAAAGACAACAATCAACGGTCTTAACTAATTGACTTTAAATTGAATTACTGCGTCCTGAATTGAGAAATCGCAGTTTATTCAAAATGAATCGAAGAAATTCTATCATCCATTTGATAGATATATACACATAAAACATTAGCTAAGAAGCCTTGCCGTTAGTGAGAATAGCAAGGCTTCGCCTTTGTAGCTGTAATTCAACAACTCATTTTGGGAGAGATTTGCTGTCCCATACCTTGCAATGATATAAGCAGACTAATCCCATTCTCTTTTCGCTGGCATAAACACTTCAACACTGTTTGCCTAACCTTACTTGCTTCGTATGTATTCAGCCTAAATGCAAGTGCAACGACCACTTCAAGATTATAAAATGTAGCCCAACTTGCAGGAGTGGCTAAATCGCATCGCTGGGTAGTTGCAGGGTTAAATGTTCCACTCTTGTATATCGCTCTGATAGCGGCTCGTAGTGTCGGGGCTATCAGCCCGAACAAATCCACCAATTCCATTTCTGACATCCATACATTACCGCATGGGATATTTACGTTTCCGCTTTTGTTGATTGTTATAATTGACCTTTCCATAGTTACATTGCTATTGAGATTTCACTAAACGATTGATTAAGTCTGTTGCCGAACATTGTCAAATCCTTGTCGATTTTCTCGGTGGTTATCTTCGCATATCGCTGTGTCGTGGTAATGTTAGTATGCCCCAATACTCGGCTTACACTCTCAATGGGAACGCCCTTACTCAGAGCCAGCGTTGCGAACCCATGGCGACTTGAATGGAACAGAACCCACAAAGCAGCCGTCAGCAAACAGGTAACAACAAAACGTAACCCGTTTGAAATGAGCGGTTTTTCATTATTCTGCCAAATGCCGGAAACGCAACGGAGTGAGGAATATTGAGCCATTTCAGTTACCAAGCCGTTAGCCGTCAGTTACCGAAGCAAGGACAGGTAACGCACGGAAAATGAAATTGTTGCAAGCCCGTGCCGATTGCGCCGATACGCACCGTTCTGCAAATCAATGGACGCTTACTCATAAGTTAATTTTGCGACAAAAACAGTAAGCGTATGAAAGTTGAAAAATTCAAGGTGCTGCTCTACCTGAAAAAGAGCGGAACGGACAAGTCGGGCAAAGCCCCGATAATGGGAAGGATAACGGTGAACCGTACGATGGCGCAGTTCGGATGCAAGCTGTCGTGCAAGCCGGAGTTGTGGAACGCAAGGGAAAGCCGTCTGGACGGCAAGAGCCGCGAGGCGGTGGAAACCAATGCGAAACTGGACAAGCTGCTGCTTGCGGTCAATGCGGCATTTGATACGTTGGTGGAGCGTAGGCAGGACTTTGACGCAACGGCGGTCAAGGACTTGTTCCAAGGCAGTATGGATACGCAGATGACCCTGCTGAGGATGACCGACCGCATCTGCGAGGACTTGAAAGCCCGTATAGGCATCGACCGTGCCAAAGGAACCTACCCCGGCTATTACTACATGAGAAGGACATTGGGCCAGGTCATCGAGTGGCAGTTCAAGACGAAGGACATCGCTTTCGGGCAGCTTTCCGAACAGTTCATCCACGATTACCAGAATTATGTCATGGACGTGAAAGGCTTGGCGGTGGATACCGTGCGCCACTATCTTGCTATCTTGAAAAAGGTATGCCGCATCGCCTACAAGGAGGGGTATGCGGAAAGATGCTTCTTTGCAAATTTCACCTTACCGCAAAAGACAGAGCGTACACCGAGGGCGTTGAGCCGTGAGGACTTCGAGAAAATCCGTGACGTGGAGATACCCGCATGGCGCACCACGCATATCCTTGTACGTGACCTTTTCCTGTTTGCCTGCTATACCGGAACCGCCTATGCAGATGCGGTGAGCGTCACCCGTGATAACCTCTACACGGACGATGAGGGCAACCTGTGGCTTAAATACCGCCGCAAGAAGAACGAGCTCCGGGCAAGCGTGAAACTGCTGCCGGAAGCACTCGCCCTGATTGAGAAGTACCATGATGACAACCGCCCGACGCTGTTCCCGATGGTATACCATCCGAACCTCCGCCGGCACATGAAATCCCTTGCCGTCCTCGCAGGGGTGAGCAGCACCTTGTGCTATCATCAGGCACGTCACTCCTTCGCCTCGCTGATTACTTTGGAGGCGGGTGTGCCGATTGAAACCATCAGCCGGATGCTGGGTCATTCCGATATAACCACCACCCAAGTTTACGCCCGTGTCACCCCGAAGAAGCTCTTTGAGGACATGGACAAATACATTGAGGCGACCAAAGACTTGAAACTTGTTTTGTAACCAATTAAAATCAGAATTTCATTATGCGCAGTACATTTTCCATATTACCGTACATCAACCGTAGCAAAGTAAAGGCTGACGGCACGACCGCCGTCCTCTGCCGCATCACAATAGACGGCAAGAGTTCCACGATGGCGACGGGCATCTATTGCAGACCGGAGGACTGGAACAGCAGCAAGGGAACCATCCGCACCGTCCGCGAGAACAACCGCTTGCAGGAGTTCCGTAAGTCCGTTGAACTTGCCTATGAGGATTCATTGAAGAAACAGAACGTGGTGAGTGCCGAACTGCTCAAAAATGCGCTGGCAAGGAAAGCCGTCATCCCCACCAAGCTGTTGCAGATGGGCGAAAGGGAGCGTGAACGGCTGCTTGCCCGTTCAAAGGAGACAAACTCCACGTCCACCTACCGCCATTCGGGATATTACCAAAAATACTTGAAAGACTATCTCACATCGTTGGGCAAGGAGGACATCGAGTTCAGCGACATCACGGAAGATTTCGGCAGTTCCTACAAGGCTTTCATGAAGCGCAACAAGAATTTCAGCGCACAGCAAATCAACAAGTGCCTGTGCTGGCTGAGCAAGCTGGTGTACCTCGCCGTGGACTACGAGATACTCCGTGCCAACCCGTTGGAGGACATGGAATACGAGAAGAAGCCCGCGCCGAAGCACAGGCACATCAGCCGTGCGGAACTGAAAGCCATCCTTGAAACACCCATGCTCGACCCGTTGCAGGAACTTGGGCGCAGGGCATTTTTGTTTTCAACGTTCACTGGCTTGGCATATGTGGACATCATGCTGCTCCATCCGCACCATATCGGCACGACGGCGGACGGCAGGCGTTACATCCGCATCAACCGCAAGAAAACCAACGTGGAGGCGTTCATCCCCCTGCACCCGATAGCGGAACAGATACTCGACCTTTACAACACCACGGACGACACCAAGCCCGTGTTCCCGCTTCCGAGCCGTGACGAGATGTGGTTCGAGATACACGAGCTGGGCGTTGCGATAGGGCGGAAAGAAAACTTGTCCTACCATCAAAGTCGGCACTCCTTCGGAACGTTCTTAATTTCAGAGGGCATACCCATCGAGAGCATCGCCAAGATGATGGGCCACTCCGGAATAAGAACCACCCAACGGTACGCGGAGGTTACTGACAAGAAAATATCCAAGGACATAGACAACCTGATGGCGGTCAGAATGATGTACGGAACGGGCAAATGGTACAAAAGACAAGAACTGCCAAAAGAAACAAACATTGATAATGAATAATGACTATGGAACGGGGAATAATCACAATCACAGAAAACGGGTTGGTCGCCATACCGACCGCTCCCGTCTGGATGACGCAGCAGGAGATGTCCGATGCGTTCAACGTGTTCGGCTGCGACATCCGCAAGGCTATACACTCTATCTACAAAAACATGGAATTGTTGGAAAGCGAAACGAAGCGGTACATCAAACAGGACAACGGGATAAACTACGATGTTTACAGTCTTGAAATGGTGATAGCCGTTTCCTTCAAGTTGAGAAGTAGGGAGAGCGTGGCTTTCCGGCGGTTCATCATGGGGAAACTATATGCCGCCAATCGGAAAGAACCGTTATATTTGTTCTTTTCGCCAGCGGCATATATACGAAAAGCCCCAAGTTGTTGATACGAAGGATATACGACCAGACAAGGTAAGGAATACGACCTGATGCCGTCTGGTCGTATTCCCTTTGTTCAAATTATGGATGCCGTCTGAACGCTTCCCTATAATTGGCGGCAAGCATTCGTTCGATGTCAGATTCCTTGTACAGAATTTTTCCTTCCAACTGATAATAGGCGATTATGCCGTTGTTGCGGTAGTCCTGCAAGGTGCGTCGGCTCACTTTCAGCCGTGCCGACACCTCCCTGTCCGTCAGGAAGCGTTCACCGCCTAATGTCGGACGGCTGTTTGCCATGAAGTTCTCGATGCCGTCCAACAGACGGTCAAGGCTGTCGCCGAACTCAGCGATAAGCGCATGGTTCTTGGTAATCATTTCACTCATTGTTACATTGAATTTAGTGGTACAATAATAATCAAACGGCTTTGTCTGCCAGCTTACGTTCAACGGGCTTGACAATGCGCGACACATCCTCCGGTCGGTAAAACACCTTGTGGTTTATCTGCGAATAGGCCAGCGTGCCGTTATCACGCAGCGTCTGTAAGGTGCGCGGACTGATGTTCAACTGTCGGCAGACCTCTTGGTTGTCCATCCAGCGGTTTAATGACTTGCCGCCTTGTTTGGCAAGGAGTTCGTTCACACGGTCGGAGAAGCGGCTGAACTTCGCCGCCATTTCCTCAAACGCCTCTTTCTGAAAAATCAATACTTCCATTGTCGATACTGTTTTTAATGTTGATACTCGGTTTTGGACGCAAAGTAAATGGGCATTACGCATCAAACGATGGGTTGGCACAATCGTGGCAGCTTGTGGCAGGGAGTGGCGTTATCCGCCGACCCCGTGACGGCTGTTCCAAGCGTCCGTGATGCAAAGGAAAGCGAAGTCCGGCACAATCCAACCGCTTCGCACCTGCGTGGCAGCATTTGGCATCGGTGTGGTAGCCTGTGGCGTTCATCAGGTTCAAATAAGCCTGCTAATAAACCTGAGCTTGATGTAGAATGAAGTAAGACTTTATTTTATGGAATAGGATTGATTTGAAGAAACATAAAAGCCAACCCATCAAGGAGAAGTTTTGATGGGGAGCAGGTTTGTGTTTCGGGCATACCGAAACGGTTCGCTCCCCATGTTTTGGAAGACGCAAAATCCCTAGAAATAGGTATTGCACGACAATTTCAAGCCTTATACCTTTGCAAAAAATTAAAAACAGACATTGTTCGTTATAAATGCAAGTGCTGAAAGAGGACATAAGGGGTCGGATATTGACGATTGCCAGACAGCAATTCGAGAAGAAAGGCTATTCCAAGACTTCCATGCGCGAAATAGCGGAATTGTCGAGTGTTGGTGTTGGGAATATCTATAACTACTTCACAAGCAAAGATGAATTATTCCGTGAAGTGGTCCGTCCTGTTTTGTGCGCTTTGGAAGCCATGCTGCAAGAACACCACGGCATACGGGGCGAAGATATTATGATGATGCGGTCGGAAAAATACCTGAAATCCTGCATTGACGAATATGTTTCGCTTATAGACAAACACCGTTCGCTAATGGAAATACTGTTGTTCCGTGCGCAAGGTTCTTCATTGGAACGCTTCCGTGAGAATTATACCGACCGTTCCACGGAATTGGTTAAGGCGTGGTTCGCGTCCATGCAGCGGAAACATCCCGAAATCAATACGGCTGTGTCCGATTTTATCATTCATTTGCATACGGTATGGATGTTCACGATGTTCGAGGAGCTATTGATGCATTCCGTACCCCGGCAAGAGATGGAGGCTATTTTGCACGATTATATTCTGTTTGAAATCCAAGGTTGGAGGGCTATTATCAAGATATGAGATACAGACAACGTACATACGAACATTCAACCGCATCAGAACGGTTGGTAAGGAGGAAATCTTCACGGAGGTTTCCTCCTTTTTTTATGAACAATTCTGAATATCGTTCACTATTAAACACTCCAAAAATATGAGACAGAAATACGAGTTTAAGAGTATTGTAGCGGAAACATTGCTTATTCCGCTATACATGAGAGCCAAAGAAAGTCGCCGGAATAATCCCATTCTATATGACAAGGCTGCGGAATGGCTGGCGGACAGTTTGGAATACGATTATTGCCAGTTCGACGGGGCAAAGTTGAGCGAAGTGGGATGCGTGGTGCGTGGATGGTATTTTGACTGCGCTGTGCGCCGATTTATTAAAGCACATTCGCATCCGGTCGTGGTCAATGTGGGATGTGGACTGGATACCCGTTTCCAGCGTATCGGAAGTCAAAAAGCAGTCTTTTATGATTTGGATTTGCCTGAGGTCATTGCTCTACGCCGGGAATTGATACCCGAACAGCCGGACAATGTCTATATTGAAGCGTCTTTGTTGGAGACCGACTGGATGGATGACCTGCGCCGGAAGCACCCCGAAGCAGAATTTATCTTCATCGTGGAGGGGGTACTGATGTACTTCTACGAGAAGCAAGTAAAATCCTTCCTGCATCACGTGGCAAACCGTTTCGGGGGAGGTGAATTGTGGTTTGACGTGTGCGGCACGATAATGAGCCGACATGGTGTGAAGCCCGATTCGCTCCGCAAACACGAGGCTCAAATCCGTTCCGGCATAAGCAACGGGTATGTGGTGGAACAATGGGAACCGTCTTTAAAGCTCATTGAACAGGCTAACTATATGAAGTTCTTCCGTTCACGCTGGGGATTCTTCTTCGGGCAGATATTGGGGCGCATCCCTTGGCTCTGCTACAAATTCAGTTCATTGCTCGGATATAAAATCACATCAAAATAGCGTAATAACAATGGAAAAGTCAAAAAAGAAAAAAGGTTTGTCCCGTCTGTTCGAGATAGCGGGACAAAGGAAAGGTCTGCTTATATTAGCAGGTCTGCTGTCGGCTGGCAGCGCGGTGTGTATGCTTGTGCCTTATTGGGCAGTTTATGAAATTTTGAAAGAGTTGCTGTCGAATGGCTCCAATCTTTCCGCTTTGGACGGAACGGACATGATGCGTTGGGGATGGATTGCATTTGGAGGGCTTGTTGGCGGATTGATATTGCTCTATGCCGCCCTGATGTCCTCACATGTGGCTGCATTCCGTATCTTGTATGGGTTGCGTGTCCGTCTGTCTGAACATATCGGCAAACTGCCTTTGGGATATTTGAACAATACCTCTACGGGAGCCATCAAGAAAACAATGGACCAGAATATCGAGAAAATAGAGGGCTTCATCGCCCATACCATTCCGGATTTGGTCAATGTAATGGCAACGGTAGTGGTAATGCTGGTCATCTTTTTCTCGCTGGATGTGTGGCTGACAGTCGTGTGCCTGGCCGTTGTGGTGCTTAGCTTATTCCTGCAATTTTCCAATTTCATGGGAAAAAGGGCAAGGGAGTTCATGGCCATCTATTACGATGCGCAGGAAAAGATGAGCGCGTCCGCCGTGCAGTATGTACGGGGAATGCCCGTAGTCAAGATTTTCGGGCAGAGCGTCCGCTCATTCCGCCAGTTCAATACCGAAATTCAGGCATACAAGACATTCGCCTTGAAATGTTGTGACACATATCAGAACGGTATGATAGCATTTACCGTCTTGCTTAATTCGATGGTTACGTTTATTCTTCCTATGGGTATTCTGCTGTTGCAAGCCAGTCCGCAATCACTCTCATTGGCTGTGGTGTGGCTGTTTTTTATCATCATGGGACCGGGTATGGCTTCGCCCGTTTACAAACTGACTTTTTTAGGAGGGAATACGCGCGACATCAACGAAGGAGTAAACCGCATTGACCGCATACTGGAAAAGAAACCTGTGCCGGAGCCGGGACATCCGCAAGTGCCTGCTGCTTACGATGTAGAGTTCCGTCATGTATCATTCTTCTACGAAAACACGGAACAGGGAACACGAACGGAAGCCTTGCGTGATGTCAGCTTCAAAGCTCCACAAGGAAAGATAACCGCCCTTGTCGGTCCTTCAGGAAGCGGAAAATCAACGGTTGCCAACCTAATACCCCGGTTCTGGGATGTGGAGCAAGGGGAAATTTGTATAGGAGGTATTGACATTCGTCAGATAGATACGGCAAAACTGATGGACATGGTTTCATTTGTATTTCAAGACAATTTCCTTTTTTACGACACATTATATGAGAACATTGCCGTAGGTTCTCCAGATGCTACAAAAGAAAAGGTAATAGCCGCTGCGAAAGCTGCCCAATGCCACGATTTCATAGAGCGTTTGCCGCAAGGCTACGAAACAAGGATAGGCGATAAAGGTGTATTCCTGTCCGGCGGTGAAGCCCAACGGATATGTGTAGCTCGTGCCATATTGAAGAATGCTCCGATACTGGTGTTGGACGAAGCCACTGCCTTCGCTGACCCTGAAAACGAGCATAAAATGCAGATGGCTTTGCAGTCACTGATAAAGGATAAAACGGTCATTGTGATTGCCCATCGCCTTTCTTCCATCATCTCCGCACATCAGATTGTCGTCATGAAAGAAGGACGCATTGTGCAATGCGGAAAGCATGAACAGCTGTCCGTGACGGAGGGTGTATATAAAAATATGTGGGATGCCTATACGAGCGCATACCATTGGACATTGAACAAAAACTAAAAGCAATATGAGAAAGAAGAATTTCTTAAACAAGGTCTTGCAAAACACAAGTTGTCCGCAAGGATTTTGGGGACGGATGATTTTGCGAGGAATGAATTGTTTTCATGCATCTTTAGCTAATCGTGGCATGAAGCAAGTGGAATGGCAGCCGAATTGGAATGTTCTTGATATAGGCTGTGGCGGTGGTGCGAATTTGAAACGTTTATTGAATTTATGTCCGAAAGGAAATATCTACGGCATAGACCTGTCAGAAGAAAGTGTTTCATTCGCCCAAAAGTACAACGAAAAAGACTTGAATAAAAGATGTTTCATACAACAAGGGAATGTTTGTTCATTACCTTATGAGAATGGATTCTTTAATGCTATCACGGCTTTTGAAACGGTCTATTTCTGGTCGCCTGTAAACATAGCGTTGTCTGAAGTGGCGCGTGTTCTCCGAGAAGGAGGTTGTTTCCTTATTAGTCTGGAAGCGAGCGACCCCGAACTTGGAAAAATGTGGACGGAACGGATAGATGGTATGGTTGTCTATACTCCGGCAGAATTGGAAGAACGGTTGCATGAAGTCGGATTTTCATCCATCAGAACAATCCGTAAAAAGGAAGAAATACATATTATAGCATATAAATAAAATAAGATATGAATGCAATAAAGAATATTACAATAGGTCACACGGAAAGACTTTACAAGCCGGTGGGTTACACCATGCTTGCCAACTTAGTGAATATAGTACCGTTTTGTCTTTCTATAGAAGCGATACGTATCATTTTCAGTGCATTTGACGGGAGCGGACAGCCGCTTGACACGACCCGCCTGTGGTGGATATTCGGCATTATGGCTGTTTATATGCTGGTCATGGCTTTGGCAGAACGGGCATCCTACCGAGCCAATTTTAGAGGAGCATACGAAATGAGTGCTTCCGGGCGTTTGTCGCTGGCGGAGCACTTGCGGAAACTATCGTTGGGCTTTTTGTCGAAACGTGATCCGGGTGATTTGTCGTCTATGCTTGTTACGGACTTCATGATGGCAGAAACCGGAATTTCGCACCACCTGCCCCAACTTATGGGTGCCATAGTCATGCCCGTACTGGCTTTTGCTTCGCTTGTATGGATAGATTGGAGGATGGCGGTCAGTATGTTTGCGGCCTTGCCGTTTGCCATGCTTGTCCTGTGGGCAAGCACAAAAGCACAACGAAGTCTAAGCGGCAGGCAAATTCAAGCGAAAATCAATGCAGGGAACCGGTTGGAAGAATACTTGCAGGGTATTCGGGTAATGAAAGCGTACAATCTGATAGGTGACCGCTTTGTCAGGTTACGCGATGCGTTTGCAGAACTTCGCCGTGCTTGCATCCGTCAGGAAGCCTTGTTAGGCCCGTTCGTCTTGTTGAGCATCACTTTGGTACGTGCTGGGCTGACAATGATGGTATTATGTGGAACTTATCTTCTGTTGGGAGGAAAACTTTCAATCCTTGTATTTGTGCTGTTCCTTGTGGTCGGTTCTCGTGTGTTCGACCCGCTGACTTCCGCCCTGACAAACTTTACCGAGTTCCGCTATTTTTCCATTGCCGGTGGACGCATCCTTTCCTTGATGAACGAGCCTGAGATGAAAGGAGAACGGCAATCCCCGGCAGCAGGCGACATCCGGTTTGAACACGTATCGTTTGCCTATCAAGACAAGGAAGTGTTGCATGATATAAACATTACGCTCCCGAAAAACTCCTTGACGGCTCTTGTCGGTCCTTCGGGAAGCGGGAAAAGTACGGTAATGAAGCTTTGCGCCCGTTTCTACGACCCACAGAAAGGATGTATCTTTTTCAATGGAGTTCCGATGAACGAGATAAATCCCGAAAGCCTAATGAGCCACATCTCTATGGTGTTCCAAGATGTCTATCTGTTTCAGGACACCATACGCAACAATATCCGTTTCGGTAAAACGGATGCGACGGAAGAGGAAATTATAGCCGCAGCTAAAAAAGCCTGTTGCCATGACTTCATCATGCGCTTGCCTCAAGGCTACGACACAATGGTGGGAGAAGGGGGTTGCACCCTTTCGGGCGGAGAAAAGCAACGCATATCCATAGCCCGTGCCATGCTGAAAGACGCACAAATCATCCTGCTTGACGAAGCGACCGCCTCACTTGACCCCGAAAATGAAGTGGAAGTACAGAAAGCCATAGACACACTCATCAAAGGGCGTACTGTCATCGCCATTGCCCACAGACTTAAAACTATTAAGGGCGCAGACCAAATTATCGTGTTGGATAACGGACGGATAAGGGAAAAAGGTACGCATGAAACATTGATGCAGGCTAAAGGGTTGTATGCCCAACTATGGAACATTCAGGAACAAATCTCAGGATGGAAACTGTAAAAACGGTATAAAAATCAATAGGATGCCTGTTTTTATAGAGCAGGCATCTTTAAAATGATAGATTCTTAAATGAATTTACGGTATAAAGTGTTAGTAGGATATTTTATCTTAATTGTACTTATCGGCTTTATGGCATCAATTCTGGTACGTGAACGACATCGAATATCAGAAATTGATTTACAAAACAGCGAAGTACAGCAAGCTATACGTGATATTCACAATGTCCATCGATATATCACTCGGCTTACCATGTTGGGAGAGAGTGTCATTGATTGGAACAGAACAGACTGTAGTCATTACCGTATCCAACGTCTGTGTACAGATAGTCTGTTGCAAGCATTGAAGTTTCATTGTGCAGCATACGTGCATCCAGTGCAGATAGACACTCTTCGCTCTCTACTGGCAAGCAAAGAGGAACATCTGCGGCATATCATGTCGGTATTTGAAAGGCAGGAAGAAACCGACAGCCTTTTGGTAAATCACCTGCCCGAAGTGGCGAAACGTGCGACCCGTGTACGCACCATACAGCAGAAGAAAAAGGGTATTGCAGGCTTCTTCGGTGGCAAAAAGACTGTACAAGTATTTCCTTCAGCCAAAGAGTTGCACGAGTTCAGCGACAGCCTGATTACCCTGCAACGGAAACAAGCGGAAGAGATGGACGCATACGCCGACAGCCTGCGTACACGTAACCGGACATTGAACGCCCAATTGGACGGGCTGATAACCGAGCTTGACGGGCAGGCGCAGGAGGCTTTCACGCAGAAAGAACGGAAGATAGCGGAGGCGCAAGCCGTGTCCGTCAGACTGTTCACTGCTACCATATCGGCAGCTATTATTCTGTTGTTCCTATCCTATCTCACCATCCATAGGGAACTGAAACGCAACGCAGACGAAAAGAAAAAACGTGAAGAGCTTATCGGCAAATTGCAGGAGAGCAACGCCAAGAACGAGGAACTTATACGCTTGCGGCGCAACCTCATACAGAACGTAAGCCATGAACTGCGTACACCTTTGACCGCCATCAGCGGCAATGCAGAACTTCTGCTGAACGATGACAACAGGGATAGCCGTATGCGCCATGCGGAAATAATAAAGGCATCGGCAGGGCATATGGCATCCATGCTGAACAGCCTTTTGGAGTATTTCAGACTAGACAGCAGGAAAGTTGCAATCCTATCCAAGCCATTCAAATTAAACCTGATAGCTGATACTCTTGAAACAGAGTTTGCGGCACAAGTCCAATCCAAACATCTGACCTTGACTGTCCGTAACCATGCGAACGAAGTGTTGAACGGTGACAAGAACCGTATTTTAAGCATCGGCGGCAACCTGCTTTCCAATGCCATCAAATTCACGGATAAAGGTACAATCACGCTGACAACCCAATATAAGGACGGTGTGTTTACGCTGACGGTGGAGGATACGGGTACGGGCATTAGCAAAGAACAAAAGGAACGTATATTCAAGCCTTTCGAGCGACTGGGCAATGCCGCCACTCAGGACGGCTTCGGATTGGGGCTTTCCATCGTGAAACAGCTTGTGGAACTGATGGACGGAAGCATATCGGTGGAAAGCGAAAAGAACAAAGGCAGCAAGTTCACCGTTGTTCTTCCATTGCCGAAAACCGAAGGAACCGTAACGGACAGGAAGAAGGAGCAAGTGCCAGACATCATTTCAAATTACAACGTAATAGTGATAGACAATGACCTTGTGACGCTCGGCATGATACGGGATATGCTTGTGCAGAACGGTATAAACAGTGATGCTTGCCTAACGGTAGGAGAACTGACAGACAAAATGCGCAGTAAGGATTATGACCTGCTGATAACTGACCTGAAAATGCCGGACATGAACGGTTACGAGGTGCTGGAACTGTTACGCACGTCCGACATCGGCAACTCACGTACAATTCCCGTTGTGGCTGCAACGGCGACAGGTTTCATTACGGAGAAAGAACTGAAATCGGTAGGTTTCACCGCCATGCTCGGCAAACCGTTTTCCATCGCTGAACTGCTGAACGTGGTAAGCCAATATGCCAATAAAGAGCATAGACAACAGCCGGACTTCTCGGCTTTGCTCGCCTTTGGCGACAAACGACACACATTGGAACAGTTGGTTACGGAAACGAAAAAAGAAATAGAAGAAGTGCGGAAAGCTGCGGAGGCAAAGGACAGGGATGCGTTAGACGGTTGGATACACCACCTTAGAAGTTCATGGATGCTGATGAAAGTCGAACAGCCGTTGCAGGAATTATATGCCGCAATTCACAGCAACAATCCAACGGATGGAGAGATAGCCCATGCCGTCCAAAAGATATTGACACAAGGCAAACTGATTGTGGACTTGGCAAGAAAGGAGGCTGAACGATGGGAAGAATAATCGTCGTGGAAGACAATCTCACTTTTTCCGGCTATGTATGCAGGCTGTTGGCAAGCAAAGGCTTCCAGACCGTTAGCGCCTCCACCTGTAACAATGCCCGGAAACTGTTTGCTGGGATGCAGGAGGACGACATCGTGCTTGCCGACCTGCGCCTGAACGACGGTGACGGCATCCTGCTGTTGGAGGAACTTCGCAAGCAAGGGAAATGCAATCCCTACATCATCATGACGGATTATGACGAAGTGCCTACCGCCGTCCGGTCGATGAAGTCGGGTGCGGAGGATTATATCCCTAAAAAATTGTTGGAAATGAGCCTGCCTCCGCTCCTGAAAACCTTACGTGAAAGGATGGAACGGCACGAAACACCCATTTACGAACGGCAGAGCGCGGCTTTCCGTGAGATAGACCACAAGATAAAATTGGTCGCACCAACAAACATGAGTGTACTGGTGTTGGGTGAGAACGGAACGGGAAAGGAACACATCGCCGAGAAAATACATACAATGAGCAAACGGGCGGGTAAGCCCTTCGTGGCGGTGGACTGCGGTCTGTTGTCGAAGGAACTTGCCGCATCCGCCTTGTTCGGACATGAGAAAGGAGCGTTCACGGGCGCGGACACCAAACGGAAAGGCTATTGGGAAGAAGCCGACGGTGGCACGCTGTTCCTTGACGAGATAGGCAACCTGTCGTTAGAAGTACAACAGATGATGCTCCGGGCATTGGAAAGCAAACGGTACAGACCCGTAGGGAGCAACAAAGACATGGCAGCTGACGTGCGCATCATTGCCGCTACCAACGAGGATATGCAGTCAGCAGTAACCGAAAAGCGTTTCCGTCAGGACTTGTTCCATCGGATTAAGGAATACACGTTGAACATACCGCCGCTGCGTGAGTGTCGTGAGGACATTATGCCGCTCGCAGACTTCTTCCGTGAACTTGCAAACAAAGAGTTCGGCAAACAGGTGAAAGGCTTTGATGCGGAAGCAAGAAAGCGGATGCTCGTCCATCCGTGGAGCGGCAATGTGAGGGAGCTGAAAGGCACGGTACGCTCGGCGGTGCTGTTCACCGACGGGAATACGATAACGGCTGACAAACTGGATTTTGAAGAACCACTGCTGTCGGGAGAAACATCCTTGTCCTTGAAGAACGTGGAAATGGAAAAGAAGCAGATAATCCGTGCGCTGAAACAGGCGGACGGCAACCGCACTCTAGCTGCTGAACTGCTCGGCATCGGGCGCACCACACTATACGGCAAGATGAAACAATACGGCATCAAGTACAAGGAATAAGGCAAGATTGCCGCAGGTCAGAAACCGGTTGCCCGACTTCGGAGGAGCAACCCGGTGGCAAGGCTTTCGGGAGTAACCCGAAAGGTTTTGAGTAACTCGAAACATACCTTGCTGCTGCCACTTTTCGGCAGTAACCGAAAAGCCTTCGGGTTACCCGAAGGACACCTTGCTGATTTCTCGTGAAATCAGTAATCCGTCAGCAAACGGATTGGAATTTGTGCTGTTATTTCGGCTCTCAAAGCATCGTTTCCCGATGCCCAAGCTGCTCAAAAGAAGAAAGGGAATGAAGGCGGTGTGCAAGCCTGTACCTTATTGAGATTACAGGGAACAAAGCCGGATTTTCATCCTTCTGAGAAACAGACAATAGTGTCAATTCGATGCCAATATGTGCCAATCACAGCCAAAACAGACATTAGACCAATAAGGAAATGCTATTTTGAGCAAATACATCCTCGCTTGTTCACAAGCTCAGCAAACCAATGATTTACAAAATCGACGATGAACAGAACCGGACAACCAAGAAAGTAATCCAATGCAGATAGGAAGCAACATAGTTTCAATGATATGCTGGTTTGCTGTCGTGTTGTTGTGCAGGTTTACAACAGCGAAACTTCAAATAAAGGTATCAGCAATGGATTGTGGCTTTAGAGAGGTGGAGTTTGAATGATATAAATCGGTGGTACAAAATACATCCGTCTATCAACGTAGTAATAAAGCAACAAAAGAATGGTGCAATAAACAAAAGCATATAGGCATACGCACGCTGGCCTGCAAGCCTGCCCGCGCTCCAACCTGCCTGCCGTCCTGCTTGCCTGCCGGCACACAGACAGGCAAACCTACCAACAGGCTATTCGCAAATGGGCAGGCTCAAATATGATGTGGAAACGGTATGGAATTAAAAGCAAGACAGTGCGACTGATTTTCATCAGCAAGATGTGCAACAAATGTACAATAATGATAAGATGTTTGATTTTCTCTATTTTTCAGAGGAATAACTTTGGCAATGAAAGAGAAAAACACTACTTTTGCAAATGAGAAAAGCGTTCTTTTGATTGATGCAGAACATTGCAGAATAGAGAAGCCCGCTGGTTTCCAAATCGTTACCTGTTAAGCTGACAATCTTTGTAAGTTTCTTATTTTTAGCAAATAAGAGAAAGTGATATGTCTTGCGCAATGGAAGGAAATATCCTTCGTAATACCGCACTCTTTTATCATCTTTTTCAGTGGTTTACAGATGTTCCAATAGTTGAGATTGGGAAAAACAAGTTTGTCCTCTTGGAATCTCTCATATCGCCTGATTATCTGCAATGGAATATCCAACAACTTCACTTGGAAATTGACCTTTGTTTTGTGTCGCTTCGATAATATCCATTTCTCACCATTTACCTCTACAATATCATCAGTGGTCAGTTCCTTAATATCCACAAATGATAAGGCGGTAAAACTTGCGAACACGAAGAGGTCTCGGATATAAGCCAACCTCTTATCCGCAAACTCGCGTGTCATCACAGCCTTGATTTCATCTTCGGTAAGGTATTGCCTCTCCTTGATGTTCTGATTAACCCGATACTGAGCAAATGGATTTCTCGGTGTCAGTCCGTTATAGTGAGCCTTTGATACGATTGTCTTCAACCACATACAATGCGACCACACACTGCCATTGTGCAGCCCTGCATCGGTAGAGAGATAGATTTCGTACTCCTTGATAAAGTCGGGAGTAAGTTCAAGCATAGCAATATCACTACGCTTGTAGCACTTCTTGATGAACGCTGCCAAATGGTTTCTTGACCTTACACGCACCTTGTAAGAACTCGCTACACGGTCTATGCCTATACGTTTTTTGAAGCTCTCGTTGTCTTTATCAAATGCTCCGAGCAATGTTTCATACTCAGTTCCTATGCCTTGATAGGCATTGCGTACCATTTCGGCTGTTACAAATGCCTCTCTGTCCGACAAGCGTTGATAGTGCTTGATGATTTGAGCCTTGATGTTATCCAAAGCCAAATTGATG
>ENA-ORTP01001180-ORTP01001180.1-human-gut-metagenome-genome-assembly--contig:-NODE-1180-length-28470-cov-33.007355_pt1 | contig 28470 bp, 35 predicted proteins | sample MGYA00241913_ERZ509190 | MGnify/ENA primary metagenome ERZ509190 (study PRJEB26280, sample SAMEA2338839) | human gut metagenome | biome: human gut; feature: human-associated habitat; material: faeces...
CCCCTGTTACGCAGTAGGCGCGGAAAATCCCTTGATTTACAGGGCTTTCCGGGCGGGAAAATTAGACAGGCGATACTTTATACCTTTATCCCCGAAAATGCCGTCCTATTGCGTAACAATCCAATCTCTGCACCCATAAAAAACCGGGGCGCGGTGGCTATCTGATAGCTGCCGCGTCCCGATTTTCTTTTGTCCTACAAGTGTGAATTTGTAGTATTCGTTCCTATTTCTCAAAAACAACAAAACCACATTCGTAAGGATGGGCGCAATACAAACTTTCTCGCTTATCAGTTAATATACTTCTCAGTATAAGTTGAAAATCTCCGCCACCTGATAAAATCATGTATTCTGCCGCAAAAAACAGCAGTAACTGATTTGTCATCACCGCAGCCGCTGCACCCCCGCCTCCTAAAACCAATGTAGGCATAGCCGTTCCTAACAGATATTGCCATTTTTTCAATGGTTCGAAGCAAGTGCAATATGGAGATAATGTACTCCAAACGATTCCGAAATCAATCGCATGAAAATGATTTTTTGCAAAAATCCCCCAGGTAATTCCATGTATCAGCTCATGCACGATAATCAGGCATAAAATAAGCAGAGGCAACGCCACAGCATATCCCCAGGAAATACCATCTAAATTAAAACCATTCACCTTATTGTAGAGCCAAAATGTTAAAGCCATAAACGGAAACATGACTAAAAGAGCTAAATACTTTGCCTTTTGCGTATTGATAACCACATTTTTCATTTTATATCCTTTTTGTTGCATTTCAGAGCTTATTTTTTCAAAGTCATTTTTACGTTTCAATTCTTTTTCTGTTAATTTTCTTTTATCGTCAGCCATAGATAATTCCTCCAAATTTGACTTTATCTTCTTCTGCCAATATAACGGCAAACTTTTTTCTTATATTTCAAATATTCATTTCCAAATGTAGCAAGTAAAAAATCTTCCTCGACGTTGACAATCTGCAAATGGTACATAGTGACCGCAAATACAGTTAAGAAGCACAAAATCCAGTTAAAAAACATTAATAGTGTACCAATATACAAAAGGTCAAATCCCAGAAAGGCGGGATTACGGCTGATATGGTAAATACCGTTTGTTATAAGTTCTGTTTTATCGGTTTTGGATACTCCCGCCCGCCAACTGTCCCGCATAGTCCATACTGCAACAATAAATATAACCGTTCCTCCAACACTTATTATTGCGCCCATAACTCGAATAGCAGTAAGACTATGCCCCGTTTCAAGGAAAATACTGACAAGTCCCGCTATAAAGACAAGAATAGCCGCAATCTTCATTGTGATTTCCACAAATTTTACAAAACCGATTTTGTCCTTTCCAATTTGGTCTGTTTGTATTCCTTGCTTTTTTTGATGAAACATTTTTAAAAAATAACATCCATAAAAAGCAATCATGCTTGCTATGGAAATCAGCTTAAATTCCATTCTTTTCCTCCTCCAAATTCCGATTTGCCTAATTATGAATTTACAGTTCTTATTATATGATTTCTAAGTTCTAAATTCAATATCTTTAGGACTATAAATGAGCAAAATCATAATATGCACAAAAATCAATCGAACTTGTTTTCCTATTTGTACAACTTTCGGATTTTCTCATTTATAGTTTAAGCATTATCCGCGCTCTGTCTGCTGTTCCCGTGCTGGCTGTTTCTCTGTCTGTAAAATGCTGTCAATGTTCTGCTTGATAATATCATATTCCCGGACTTTCTTTTTCAGCTTCCCATAGTCGGCGTAAAGGGCTTCTTTCTGCGCTTGGAGGGCTTCATATTCCGATTGCAGCGCGGCGAGGTTCGGGAGCTTTGCAATGCCCGCCGCTTTCAGCGACCTTGCGGCGGCTTCATGTAGGATAATCGCCTGTTCCTGTCCGGCGCGGTACTTCTCCCTGTTCCTTGCCTTGCGGTATGCGTCATAGACGGGCTTTGTCTTTTGGTAGGTGGAAACATTCTTGATAAGCACCGCCATGTCCGCAAGCCGCTTTTCCGCGTTCTTCAATGCGTCTGCCGCCTGTCCGCTTTCCGCTGACATTTCCTCAATCCGGCTGACTAAATCCGCGTACTGTTCAATCTTGTGTTCCGTCAAGAAATTCATGGTTTTAGCTGCCTGTTTCAGATTGTGGATTTTCGCCCACTGTTCATAGCCCTTACTCTGCGCCGCCTTGATACTGTTCTCAATGTCGATAAGCAGCGACACGCCGCGCTGTTCTCTGGGAGCTTTCGCCGCTTTTGCCCGTCTGCCCGCTATCCGTTCCCTTATAGCTTCCTCTGTATAGTCTGCGCCGAGGGTTTTAAGGCGTGTGAAGCGTTCCTGTCCGGGGGCGCGGCATGACACATATTTCCCCGGCTTTATCTCATAGCCCGCCGCCTGTAACCGCGTTAGCAATTCCTCAAAACTGGAAACTTGGGGGATAAGCGCGTCAAGGGCGGTTTTCAGCTTGCCTTTCCAACTTGTACCCGTCTTTTCTGCCTGGTACTCCGCATAGCTCTTTCCCTTGCTGCCCTTGCCGGGGACGACGACGGACAAGCCATTCTCCCGGCACAGCTTGTCGCTCATGTTCCGTATGCCGTAATAGCTCCTTTTGTTGGAATTGTATTTATGGTGGTCTACAAAATTCACCGCGCAAAAAATGATATGGTTATGGACGTGTCCTTTGTCAATGTGCGTCGTGAGTACATATTCATGCTGCCCCTTTGTTACCGCGTCGGCAAGCTGCTTTCCGATTTCATGGGCTTTCTGATAATCGACTTCCCCCGGCTCAAAGGACTGTATCAGATGAAAGGCTAAATTGTTCCCCTTTTGGAGTGCTTGGGACAATGTATATTCAAACTCAATATCTGCCGTTTCATAGGAGCAGCCGAAAGAGGACACAAGCATTTTTCCGTCCGTCTTGTCCGGGTTTTCGATATAGTCAAGGGCTTTGCTTAGAGTGCTTTTAACAGGCTTAATCTTTGTAACCGCCATATTTCCGCAAGCACCCCCTTTATTTCCTCTATGTCCTCTTGGTATGCGTTCCCCGTCGCGTTTACGCGGCGTGCTATCTGGTTGACGTTGACCCCGATTTTCTGTATCTCTGCGGTCATTGCCTTAATGTCGCTGTGGTCTATCTGAATGATGTACCCGTCAATGGCAATCTTCCGCAGATATGCCGCCATGTTCCGGGTGGGTACGAGCTTCATTTTTTCCAGTATTAAATCCCGTTCCGCTTCCGTCACTCTGAATTTGATTTGTACCGTCCTTTTCCGTCCGTCCATTGCTTCGCTCCTTTCCTTTCCATTCTGAGGGTTTGGGACACTTCCCAACAAGCCATTTTCAACCGACGCACCGCAGCGCGGGAGGGGGAAAATACGGAAGTGGGTACCCGCTTCCTATGCTTGCTACGAATGTTTTTATCTTTTAGGCTCTTATCCCCTACTACGGAGAAAAAGCTATTTTGCCAAACTTCCGCAAAAGAAAAACGCCGCAATCTCAAAAAAGATTACAACGCTTTCTAAATCCTGTTCAGTTTTAAGCCGGACATTCCTATCCGCCCTCTTTTTCGACTTCGGAAATCTCTTTTGCCGTTGCGGTCACAATCCGTATGCCTGTATCGCTCATACCGTCAAGGAGCGCGTCAAGCTGCCGCCGCTGCGTGTTCTTCTCTGGCGGCGTTTCCAAAAGGAACTGGTCTACGGAGATATTGTAGCGGAGCATAAGCTCAAAGAATATCTGCAAACTTGGGTGCTGCCCCTTGTTCTCAATGTTCGCAAGGTAGCGCGGCGAGATAAACATTTCGTCGCTCACTTTCTTACGGCTCTCCTTGCGCCCTGTCCGCGCCGCCTTTATCGCTGCCCCAAAAGCCTTGAAGTCGTATTTTGGTACTGGTCTTTTTGCCATAATTATTCACCCTGTTACATTTTACAATTCCTCTTTTTATCTGAATATGTCTACACAGTACCTATTATTAGCCAAAATAGAGCATAATTCCAACTACCCACCTAACTACATCATTGACAAACACCCTTAGAGCGTTTATAATAAGGACAAATTTCTAAGAAAGGGTGAGTACAGTGTTATTCGGGAAGTTTTGTATTGAATATAGCTCCGCACAATTTGAAATTTCAAAGCATTGTACGGAGCCTAAAGAACACAGGAACATTTACGTTTAGGCTTGCTCTGGCTATTGATAGTTTGGAGTTTTGTTCGTGTGTTCATAGTTAATTTTGATGTTTAGGCAGTTGGCAATGTTTTGTCTGCTGCCTTTTGTTTATGACGATTGTTTTTTTGAGCAGAGGGCGCACTTTATCGTGTTTCCCTCTGCTTTTTTGCGTTAAAGAAAGGATTTTGACAAAATGAAAAAAGAACAAAACTTGGCAATAGGAAGTGTACCCAAAAAGCTCATTATGTTTGCGCTTCCTTTACTGTTAGCAAACTTGCTGCAGTCCTTTTACAGTGTTGTTGATATGCTTGTTGTTGGAAATGTTGTCGGCGAAACAGGACTTGCCGCGATTAGCAATGCGTCAATGATAAGTTTTATTATCAATTCTATTTGTATCGGCGTTACTATGGGCGGTACTGTTTTAATTGCACAATATAAAGGAGCTGATGACAAACAGGCACAAGTCGAAACTGCAGGGACATTATGTGTAATATCCTTTGTTGCTTCACTTATAGTTACAATAATAGGATTGTGTGTGTATAATCCCCTTTTTCATGTTCTGAATGTTCCTATGGCTTCCATGCAAGAAGCCTGCGAATATATGAAAATCATTTGCTACGGCACTATATTTGTATTTGGGTTTAACGCTATATGCTCTATTATGAAAGGTTTTGGAGATTCTAAAAGTCCACTTTACTTCATAACGATTGCAACGATTGTAAATATTGTTCTGGACTTGATTTTAGTAGGGCTGCTTGGCATGGGAACTGCGGGTGCAGCTTATGCTACGATATTTGCACAGGCAATTTCTCTTATGGTTTCAATTATTCACTTAAAAAGGACACACTTTATCTTTGATTTTAAGCCAAAGCACTTTATTATAAAATCGGATAAATTGTTAGTTATTCTAAAAGTTGGTTTGCCTACCGCTATTCAAATGGTAGTCGTCAATATTTCTTATCTTGTGATTACAGGTATGCTCAACAATTTTGGTGTATCAGTTGCCGCTGCATCTGGTGTTGGACTTAAAATCAATACATTTGCCGGTATGCCTTGTTGGGCAATCGGACAGGCTGTAACTGCTATGGCAGGACAAAATATGGGTTCAAATGATATAGAGCGCGTAAAAAAGACAACAAAAATCGGACTGCTTTTGAATGTGGTTATTACTTTTATCGTAATTGTAACCGTACAATTATTTGCGAAGCAAATCATCACATTATTTGAGCCAGAAAGTTCAGAAGTCATTAAAGATGGAATATTGTATCTAAGGATATGTTGTGGAATTAACAGTCTGATTTATGCAATTATGTATACATTCGATTCTTTCGCTATTGGTATTGGTTCAGCAAATATCGCTATGATAAACGCTCTTTTGGACGCAGTATTTGTCCGACTTCCTGTAGGTTGGTTGTTAACTTTTGTGGTTGATATGGGATTTTCTGGCGTATATATCGGGCAAGCAATTTCTCCGATATTACCTGCAATAGTTGGTTTACTGTATTTCAAAAATAAAGCATGGGAAAAGAAAAAACTAATACCTTGTATAGATAAGGGGGTGCAGCCATGAAACATATGGAATGGTTGCTATGCCCCATATGTCACAATAAAACCCGTATCAAAATACGCGAAGATACAGAACTTAAAAAGTTTCCTCTTTACTGTCCTAAATGCAAACAGGAAATTTTAATTAACGTAAAATTGAGCAATATATACGTTATCAAAGAGCCAGACGCTTAGACGCAGAGCCGATAACATGTAGACATTGAGCTACGGTTATCGGCTCTTTTTTTGTTAAGAAAAACTCACTAAATTTCTGATTATCTTTTCATAAGTTGGTAAATGCCGATGTATCCCGTATTTTCGGGCTGTATGGGCATTTTCCTTTTGGAAGATACCTCGCATAAGCTGGCATTTACCAGCATGAAAATGCAACCAAAAGTAGTAAATAAGTAGTAAGATACATTTTCGATATTAAGAAGCCAGCCTTTCCAACTCTGCCTTTGCAGACTGGAAAGTACCGTGAGCATAATACCCTAATGTCATGGTTATGTTTGCGTGTCCCATGATGTATTGCAGGGTGTTAGGGTTCATTCCCTTATTTGCCATGTTCGTACAGTAGGTATGTCTGAATGAGTGGGGCGTGATGTTCGGCAACTTATCTTTATGAGTCTTGTTGTACTTCTTAATCAGTCCTCGCACCATACTTTCATAATTTCCTGCTACTTTTGGCAGTCCCTCACGGTTCAAGAACAAGAAATTGCTATAACCGTCTACAACAAGCGGTTGTGCTTTCCCTCGGTTCTTTAAAATTCTCTCAAGTGCTTGATATGCTCTTTCTGTCAATGGAAGCTCTCGCTTGCCGTTTTTTGTCTTAGGTGTGGAAATATAGTAGCCCACCTCTGTATCACGCAATAGCTGGTGGTCTATGTTAATCACACGGTTAAGCATATCAATGTGTGTTGTCAGTCCGCATAGTTCAGAAATACGAAGTCCCGTTTCCAGCAGAAGAATAACTTCATCACGATACTTGCTGTAAATATTATCCGTTTCCATAAATGCAAGAAGTTTTTCTTCCTGCTCTGGTGTCAAGATAACTTTAGGCTCTGTATCATCTTCCAGAACATCACTCAACTTGAAATTGAAAGGATTTTTTCTGATACAGTCGTCTTGTATCGCCATATAGAATGAAGCCTTTAAGGAGCGCTTATAGTTATCTATCGTCTTGTAAGAATAACCTTTATCATTCATTCTGATAGCCCATTCTTTAGCGTCAGACTGCTTGACCGTATCAATCACCCTCATACCCAATGGGTCATTTTCCAGTGCGTTCATAAGATACTGTCGTCCTAATTCTGTGTTTCGCTTGATGTTCTTTCTTTGATTGTTCTTCTTTGCATAAAGCTGGCAGACTGTCATTTTACCGCCGATAGTGTCGATACCGTCGTCAAGGTCTTTTTTTATCTGCTTTTCTTTTTCCCTCAACGATATATCATCACGTTTTCCAGCAGGTGTCTTGTCTGTGGGTACAAGTTTCCAAGCATATACAAACTGTGGCTTCCCGAATATATCGGTATATTTATAAACGTATCTTCCGTCTTTTCTCTGGCTCTCTCCAAGACGCAGGTTGCGTCCTTTACTGTCTTGTCTTTTCATTTTTGACATGGTGTAAAGCTCCTTTCCGTCATGGAATGAGCCGTGATACGCTACTAATATTATACCATATCTACGGCTCTAAGACATCAGATTTCGTCCAGTGTATCAATAATTTTTTCAAACTGTTTTCGCTTTATCTGAATACGGTTTCCATTGACAATAACCCAGCCAGAGTCCAAATTTTCCTCGGCAAGCCTACGCAACTTCTTTTCCCCAATACGAAAATATCGGGACGCTTCTTCTATACTAAGGGTATATTTTTCCCAAATCGGCACATCAGCATTGTTCATGTTGCAACACTCCTTTCTGTGTGTCTTATCGTAAGCAGACAGACGGCTTTGGAAAGCTCCGTTAGTATCTCAACTATTCCCATTCTTGTGGGCAGAACCGCACCATGCGGACGTATCATTATTCTGTGATAGCAGGTTATGGCAAAGCGACCATTCCACAAGTCGCTCTCGGATCACTGCGTGGGTCGCTCGCTTTCTTGTCGGAAAGGTCATGGCGTACAGTCCCCGTGGCTCGCTGTATCACAAACGTATCTGTCTGCTTTATTCAGTTTTCAAAGAGCAGTTGACGAAAGCATAAGCTTTCATGTATGAAAGCAGGAGCAGGGCAGGAAAGAGGATTTCATCAAATCACGCCCTACTGGTATCTGCTTATTCTTCTTCAAGTTCTATATCAATCTCAAAGTCCAAAATCATTTTGATTAAGGCTTCTCGAATACGTCCCTTTAATTCCATATCGACAACGATATAGACATTACTGTATTCATCATATAAAGGACGTAAACAGCATTTGGATATGTACGGGTCATAGAACGCCAGCAATTTCTCAATAGCGGTTTCGTCGCCGTCCATAGCTGATGAAATCAAATAATAAGACGGTTTCTTAAATCCTTGCTTCATTTTCTACTTTTCCTCCTTTAATAATTTTTTCATAGTGTCTAAAGCATGGTATCTGTTTCTGAATACTCCGCTTTGCGTGATATTCTGCAAATCTGCAATCTCTTTTTCTGTCATTTCCAAGAAGTAATACATCAGCAAAGTGTTACGCTTTCTTTCTGGCAGTTTCTTCAATGCTTCTGCCAGTTCGTCGTCAAGGATTTTAATATCCATGCCACACACATTAAAAATCGTGTAATCAGTTTCGTAGTCGTCCCATACAGCCAACTTTTCAACGACAATATCTGGAAGTTCACAAAATGGTACTTCTTTATTTTTTCGTCTTTTTAATTCCTGCTGGTAGTCCTTTACAACATGGCGGACAACCTTTTTTAAACAACTTTCAAAACGGCATTGAACTGTTTTCTGGAAGTCAGATGGTTTCATAATCTCACCTCCTTTCCGCTACGACGTGAAAAGTGTTTCTCCCTCTTTCCGCACCATATAGGGAATGAAAGGTGTGATTTAATGACCTCTTTTAAGAAAAAGTTGAATAAATCTGGGGGTAAAATAAAAACAGCCTGCTTGTGCGTTTCCACAAAAACAGACTGTTTTATAAATGTTATGAATATGAATTTTTAACTCATGTGTAGGGTGTGCTGATTGATGAACTATCCCACAACAAATATACGATTGAGAACAGCGTCGTGTTCTTATATGAGCAATCATAGTAAAGCCCCCTTAAACCAGAGCCATACCGTGATTTACCAATGAAAAAAGGACAGTTCTGGCAATATCCAAAACCGTCCCGTTATCATTTCAAGACGCACAAAAGCATATCATCAAGGAACGGTTTTTTTTTTATTTACCGAACACGATAATCACTTTTGAATTTTAAGTGCATAGTATATGCAGTTTTAACACATTCTAAATACTGAACATGAAGTATAAACTCATGTTAGGTGATTTAAAATGAGAAAAAATAAAGAAACACAAACGTATGATTTCAGACCGTTAGGACTGGCAATCCGAGAAGCAAGAGAGAAAGCAGGGCTTTCACGCAATGATTTAGGCGACAAGGTGTTCTATGGGGAACGCCATATTGCCGATATTGAAAATGTCGGTTCACACCCAAGTTTTCAATTATTCCATGATTTAGTTACCATGTTCAATATTTCTGTTGATGAATATTTCTATCCGCCAGAGAAAGTGGAAAAAAGCACAATCCGACGACAGACAGAAACATCACTTGACTTATTGAACGATAACGAATTGAAAATCATTCAAGGTACGATTGACGGTATCTTGAACAGCAGAGGGAACAAGAAGTAATCAAACTTTTTGTTTCCTTATTTTCTGCCTAAATCTCTTGTTTCGTTCGCCCTCTATTTACTGATCTGCTACGCAGGCAGTAAATAAAGGCTCTCACATTTTAAATCTTGATTTCTTTGTCATTGTATAAATGTATTCTTCTGGTGTAGGGCGTTTGTTTCCAAAGAGCTTTTTAAAATTTGCCTGCACCTCTGGGTCAGTGCTATTCATTTCATCATCAATGGTCGCTTGTATGTCAGCCCGAACATCAGCAACCGACCTACCGCCAGCCTTTGCCCCATTGTTAATAATTTTCTTTATATCTCTTTTTTTTAATCCTAGCATACAGTTAAATACCTCTCTTTTTCTTTGGCTCTGTTTTAAATCAATGTTGATATTTGATAGTTAAGAAAGTGGATATACAATGCATGTTCACTTTTCTCATATTAGTATTCAAATTCAATCTATTTTTTCTTTTTATAATCCAAAGCAAGACCAACAGCAACACCTAAGCATAGCCCTATGGGTATCTGCTTCAACACTACACCAAAGACAAGTCCTATTCCAGTGAAAAGCGGGAAGTAGTAATTTTTTTTATTTTTATCGTTAAATCCACCCATGAAAATTTCCTCCTAAATTTGTCACTTTGTAAATGTATTCTTCTGGCGTAGGGCATTTGTTCCCAAAGAGCTTTTTAAAGTTTGCCTGCACCTCTGGGTCAGTGCTGTTCATTTCATCATCAATGGTCGCTTGTATATCAGCCCGAACATCAGCAACCGACCTACCGCCAGCCTTTGCACCGTTTTTGATAATTTTCTTTATATCACGTTGCTTTAAACTTAACATTATAAATTTCCCTTTCAATTAAACCCCTATATACTTTCACATTGTTTTTTTAACCACTCATTTAAAAATAAAAGTTGTTCACAAGTATGGAACCAATGTTCACCATTTTTCATAATAGTAAACGAAGCATTATGGGTATTCACGAAGTTGTTTACGGTCTGAATATCTGTAAGATTGTCATTTTCGGCATAAAGTATTTTGGTTGGAACATTCCATTTGAGTGGATTATTTCTAACATAGCACAAAAACTCCCAAGAAAGAGTTTCTCCAAATTTTGTAGGAATTTCCTTTTGCTTTTGTAATTCTATTTCAGACACGTTCGCCCAATTCATCATAGTAAGGATAACTTTTTCCATATTCAATATCGGCGAAATGAATAAAGCTTTTTCTATACAGTAATTCTGTAGTGCATTCATTGCGAAATATGCGCCTATACTATTTGCAAGAATATATATCTTATCATATCGCTTACTTATTTCACTATAAGCGGCTTCTATTTCTTTCTTCACAATCCACGGCAAATAGTCATTATAATCAACTCCCACAATATCAAATCCTTTACAACTTTTTTGATACAGTTCAGCTTCCGTGTAGCTTCCCCCTTTGCCATGAATATATAATATTGCCTTTTTCAAATTCTTCTCCTCCTGTAAAACTAAGCTAAATTTTTGAAAAAGAAATCATCTAAACTTTGCTGTATAGTTATCGACAGTACAGGTATTCTATTCGATAACCATATCAGCATATCTTTAAAAAGTCATAGATACTTACAACTCATTGATTGTTTCAGTTACAGAAGTATTTTTTATTCTTCTGGTAGGGTTATGAACAGCAATGATAGACGCACCAACAACGAATATCAATATCACTATTAAAGAAACAACTGGAATGCTCCATACAGCATATGGAAAATGTGGTGTAATCAAAATATCATACAAAAATTTACTAATCAATAAACCAATACTACAACCCACAATACAGCCGACAACCGCATAGGTAAATGCTTCGGAAGCAATCATTTTTGTTATCTGTCGTTTATCCATACCAACAGCCCGCATAGCTCCATATTGTTTTATCTTCGCCGATACGCTCATGGAAATACTGTTCATAATATTTAGTACAGTAACAAGCGTAATGATTGCAAGAAAACCATACACAAAAGTAACAAAAGCCATATAGGTACTTGTTGTACGCTGTTCCCGTTTGTCATGGAATGTGGCATCATCATTTACAATCTGCCTGATTGCTGTTACATCTTTATCTGTTGCATTCTTAGTTGTCTGTACCATGATAAGAGAATAGTCTGCAATGCCTGTTATACGGTTAAAAGTTTCTCCAGATGTAATCAATGTCAGTTTACCGTTAGTGCTTCCGTTCTCACTGAACGGATTATACTTCAACATACCAGCGATTTTTAAGGTATCACTACCTACGGTAACGGTATCGCCTAGTTGTAAAGGCAGGCTCTCGTCATAAATTGTAAGAACATAGTTGCTGTTCCCATAGACTTTTGAAAGGTCACTTCCAGCTTTAAGCTGTTTATCTTTAGACAGGCATTCCAAATCAAAATCATCATAGGAAATCAAGTCTATCTTATCTGTATGATTAGAAATTTTTGCTGAAACGTCTAACAGACTTCTTCGTCCAAATACTTCTTTAACACCTTGCATAACGCTTATTTTTTCCAACAACGCAGGATCTATGGAATTTGAATTATCATTGCTTGAAATATTGATGTCAGAAGTATTTGAAGATTGTGGCATAAGATAGCCTACAAAATCAATTAAAACAGTAAAACTCAAAAACAAAATGATACTAAGTGCAAAAGACCCTGTCATAAGAATAAGGTTTTTCTTAGCAGATACGGCATGATGAATGCCAAGAGCCGTTTCAATCTTAAATATATGGGGATTGACAGGTTTGTTAATACTCTGTGTATTTTCAGCATTTCCCGATACCGCTGATACAGGCGACACTTTAGAAGCTCGTCTGGCAGGAGAGTTTGACGCAATCAATACTGTAATACCCCCAACAATCGTACCACATAAAATTCCAATTACACTCACGCCAAATAAAGGCATGGTCGAAAATTCTCCTGCGACACCATATCGTAAGAAAGCACATAGTCCCCATGTGATGATAATTCCAAACACAACACCAACTGGAACAGCAGTTTTGCACCAGTTGAGAGCTTCCAATCTGACAAATCTTTTTATCTGTTTCTTGCTCATACCGATACAACGCATCATACCAAAAAATTTTGTCCTTTGAGCTACATTGCTGTTGATACTGCTGGAAATCATCAATACACCGGCAATGAGTATCATTATAAATAACAGTATTGCTGCTAAATATAAGGTCTGTACCGTAGGGTTACTACTCATTCCTTGTAGAGCTTCACTTCCGTGCTTGCCGACCAGACGCTCCATTTCCATTCTAACCCCCATATCCGCCATACTGAAAACTGCGGTTACAAGGAATACTGCAAAAATAATACAGAGTAACGTCATACGGTTTTGTCGTCTGTGGACTTTTGCGGATATAGGAATTAAGCTAAGATAGCTTTTCATTTGCGACACCTCCCAAAATCCGTCAACACACCGTCAGACACCTGCAAGATACGGTCTGCTGTCTGTGCAATACTTCTACTGTGTGTAATCATAACAATCGTTTGCTCATATTTTTTTGCGGCTTCTTTAAGAAGTGTGATTACCTCACTACTGTTCTGGGTATCCAAATTTCCTGTTGGCTCATCAGCAAGGATAAGTGCTGGTCTTGTAATCAACGCTCGTCCGATTGCCACACGTTGTTGTTGTCCTCCAGATAATTGACTAGGCAAATGGTTACGGCGTTCTTTTAAATGAAGTACCGTCAATAATTCTTCTAAATATTTTTTATCTGGTTGTTGATAATCAAGCAATATAGGAAAGATAATATTTTGTTCAACGGTCAATTCTGGAATAAGATTGAAACTTTGAAATATAAACCCAATATTCCTACGACGAAAGACAGTTAAGTTTTGCTCTTTCATTTTGAAGATGTCGTTTCCGTCAATATATACTTTCCCAGATGTGGGAATATCTAAAGCACCTATCATGTTCAATAGGGTACTTTTTCCAGAACCAGACTCTCCTACGATTGCGACAAATTCTCCTTTTGGCACGGAAAATGAAGCGTCCCTTAATGCGTGAACAGCCGTATCTCCACTGCCATAAGTTTTAGAAATTGATTCTACTTCTAATAAATTCATTTCATATACACCTCTTTCGATTTTATATGGAAAGTCTAACACGCCAACATTACTCCAACACGACAATAAGCCTACAGTTTTGTAGGAATTAAGAAATCCATTACAAATGTCGTTCCAACATTTAATTCGCTATCTACTCTAATTGTTCCACCATGAGCTTCAATAATAGATTTTGCAAGTGATAACCCAAGACCAACTCCCTGCGTGTCTTTAGAAAATCGACTGCGGTAAAATCTTTTAAATATGAAATACAAATCTTCCGGGTGAATACCACAACCATTATCTTTTATGATTATCTGAACGATTGACGCAAACTGTTTCCATTCAATAGAAACAGTGTTACCTTTTTCTGTATGGTCAATCGCATTTTTTACAATATTACTGATTGCTTCCATAAACCAATTACGGTCGCATAATAAAGTAACCGTGTCATCGCCTGCAAGTATCAATCTTTTTTCTTCTTGCTCAATGCGGTAATGAAAACGCCTTTCAACATCACTTATCATATCAGAAACATTCTCATTGTTTTTTTCCATTAAGACCGTGCCTGCGTCTAATTTTGTAATTTTCAATAGGTTCTGTACCAATGTTTCAATCCTATCTAATTCTTGTTCTGAAAGTGCAGTAAAATCTTTGATTGTTGATAAGTCTTTCGCTTCCTCTTGTATAATGCCGTGATAGACATTAAGAGCGGCAAGTGGTGTCTTTAACTGGTGTGAAATGTCTGAAAGAGTGTCCCTTAAAAATAATTTTGATTTCATTTCCTTTTCTGTATGGGCATTTAGGATTGATACTAAGGAATTGATTTCATGGAACAAAAGGTATAATTCTCCCTCATCGTTACATTCAATGCGTGAATTTTCATTTCCAGATGTATATTCTTTCATCTGTGTAATCGCATGTTCCATAAGTTTACTCTGGTTGCGAAAATACCAATATCCAGCTATTAAAATGAGCATACCCATGATAAGGGCAGATACCATGATATAGATTTCCGCATGATCTATCGGCAAAGCGATTAGAACTACGGAAATAAGAATAAATGCAATGATACTTCCCAATACCATAATAAAAAACTGTCTGATTTTCTTATTTACTAATATCTGCATAGTGCACCTCAATCCATAGTATTCCATTTATATCCCATGCGACGAACAGTTACAATCTTGTTCGGAGTGCTTGGCATATCCTCAATTTTAGTGCGAAGTCTGCGGATATATACAGTCAAAGTATTCCCATCTATATATTTTTCATCACAATCCCAAAGCTTACTTAAAATCTGTTCTGGCGATAGAACTATATCAGGATTTTCCATAAACAGGCACAACAGCTTATATTCGTTGGCAGTCAAATCTATCGGTATACCATCTTTATATACTCCTGATTTCAAAAGCTCCACCTTAATACCGTTTGAGCATAACTCCGTATTCTGTTGGCTGAAATTTTCACTTCTACGGAATAGGGCATTTATTCTGGATAGCAATACCGCCAACTTAAAAGGTTTTGTGACATAGTCATCGCCCCCTATGTCAAGTCCCATAATAATATCCATTTCCTCATCAGCCGCAGTCAGAAATAGAATAGGCACTTTTGATGTTTTTCGGATTTCTCGACATAAGTCATAACCGTTACCGTCTGGAAGTGATACGTCCAGAATAACCAAATCATATTTTCCGTCCTGCCATAGTTTATGTGCTTCTAAGACTGTTCGGACAATATCTACTTCGTATCCTTGTTTCTTGATAGCAAAAGATAGACCGTTAATTAAACTCAAATCATCTTCAACAAAAAATATATGTTTCATTCTTTAACACCGTCCTTTTCATATTTATGAATATACCGTTTATCAATGGGCTTTTCTGCGGTTTTGGGTATCAGCCACATACGGTTAATACGAATAACACCTTGAATACGATTATTAGAACATAATATTTGTACCCTACGCTCTGACAATCCCCATTTTTTTGCTGTTTCTTTAACACTCATATAATCAAACATAAAAATTCCTCCCTAATCTATAAGTCTGATTATAGTTCGCGATAGCGAATAATGCAAACAATATGATAAAGCTAGTTGAACAGCAGAAAAGTAACAATAGGACAGTTGCACTCTATACATACCTACATTGAAAAGCGTGCATATCTCATATAAAGAAATGCACGCTATAATCATTATCCTACAATCTTCCAATTGCTATCCTTATGTAACACAAGTGCAAACGGTGAAACTAAAGTTGTCTTTGTCTGATTGTCTATAAATTTCACGGCAACCTTGACCTTTTATAGTGCAGGGGGGTTAATACTGATTATTTGATTTACTTAGATTTTCACAATAAACCTCGATTGCTTTACTGAAAAATCCAGCCAGATTATCACGTCCAAATCTATTTATAAAATCTGTAAATCTTTCATCAGTAATATATAGAACACCCAAATAAGATAAAATTTGCTCATTACACTCATAAAAATGTTCAGAAATATATTGTTGCCATTCGCATACGATTGACTGTACTTCCGGGCAATCAGCAGAATCATTTTCATACATAGACAACTTTTCAAAAATACTTTGTGCCGTTGAATAAAAGTTCTCCATTTGTTCATTTTGGATTTTTTCTGCTTGTGGAGAAAATACAGTTTCAAACTCTTTGAATGCTTTTGTATTTTTCCAACGTTCCAATACTTCCGCTCTGAATTGTGCTTGCAGTTCAACTATTTTTTCGTTTGAAAATGCAGAAAATGTAAGTTCTTTTGCTCCCTCAATTTCTTTTTTTACAAGTGCAATCAACGCATTGATTCGTTCTTTTTGAGCTTCCAAAATTACCAAATGTTTATTTAATACGTCTGTACGGTTGTAATTCGGAGTATTAAGCAATTCTTTGATTTCCTTTAATGCAAATCCAACTTCTCTGAAGAATAAAATTTCTTGAAGTTTGCTTAAATCCTCGTCGGTATATTGACGGTACTTTGCTTTCGTTATAATAGACGGCTTTAACAGATCAATTTCATCGTAATAATGAAGTGTTCGAGCTGTAATACCAGTCAACGCAGCAACTTCATGAACAGCCATGGTTCTTTTATTCATTCCAAAAATCCTCCGTAGCGTCTAAAATTTCTTTGGCTGGCAATAATGTTGCTTCAACAATACTTTTTCCTGTTTTTTGCAAATAATGTTTTACTAAATGATAGCCACAAGCATATCCAGCACAATACGGCAAGCCAACTTGAGGATAATTTTGTAATGCCGCCATTTCATCACCATAAAGATAAGCATTAAGATTTTCTAATCCCTGAACATTTAATCCGTTATAAATAATAGGTTTAATACTTTCATTTAAAGTTTTTAAATCTGTCTTTGTTACCCAAGGACCTGCGTTATCTTTGCCATATAATGAAGTGGCAAAATTTTCTGCTAATCCCTCGCTAATCATCATTTCCCCAAGTGTAATATCGTTTCTCCATTTAATAAATTGAAAGCGCACATTATGATTTGTTTCGTGTGCCAATGCTACTGGAAGATGAGCTAAAGTATATTCATTCGGGATTAACCAAGAAAAAATATATCCCGGAATACCACCATCTCCACAATAACCGTCATTTAGTATGATATAAGGACTTTCGCTGTTTGCAAGTAAAATCGTGAATAGATACTCTTTGACAGGTAACTCTATTCCTTGTTCATTAAAGCAATTTAAAGACATTTTAATTGATAATTCACACTCTTTCCAAAGCTTATCATTTGAAATAAGGTCAATATTATGTTTTTGTGTTTCGTTTACCTGAGTTGGGGCGATATGTCCAAGCATTCCGCTTGCCATGATTACATCATACCCATTAGGTGTAGCAGCTTTCATAGGGACGCTATAACAAGCCCACTTTTTTTCAAATGGCAACATCAATTCATAACGATAAATATCATTTTTGTTTTTTAGAGGTGCTCTCATAATTTTTGAGTAAACATCATCTGAACGTATTGCAGATATTTTCATACATCTTGCTCCTTTCTTATTTTCTATTCCTAAGATAAACTATTACGTAACGTGAAAGTCAAGAGCCAATCTAAAAATATTTCAAAAATTTGAGCCTATTATAGGAACTATTTAAGTCAAATGCTTGTATTTCCTGTGAATATTTTTTGTTTTTTTATCATACCGGAGAGAAAAAGGAAAATAAAAATAGTTAAATACTTACTAAAAAGGGAATGCCTAATAATAACAAATGCTAGTATAGACTTTCCCTTTTGATGAATGATTAGTAGACAGCTACAATCTTCCAGTTGCTATCCTTATGTAACACAAGCTCAAACTGTGATACCTGCGTTGCCTTTGTCTGATTGTCTATGAATTTCACGGCAATCTTGACTTTCACATTGTCCCCGTCCTTTGTGAAGATAGGATTGACTAATTCAGAATAGAGGTAGTCTCTGCCGATAGGTTCAAGTACATTGCCAGCTACATAGTAGGCAAGTTCCTTTTCTGTGGCTGTCGGATACAGCTTAAAGAATGTTTCTAAAAATGCCGTAGCGTCATTCACTGTATCAGCGTCCACGCTTGCGTCAGCTTCTTGTGCCTTTGGTTCATAGGTTGATTTCTCAACTGCTGGTGCAAGGGTCGGGTTCTGCACGATTACCATATCGCCGTCTTTATCCACATGGACTTTGACGGTGTAGGTTGCCTTGACATTATTTGTCTGTTCGCCCTCTTTTATCTGCTGATCTACTTCGTAGGTAGCGATAAAATCGTCTGTTCCCGACTGTTCTATCTCCCAAATCAAAACATTTGTAACTACGGAGCTGGTCGGTATATCTGTTCTTATGGTATCAAGGTTCAAGTCCTGCAATTCCTTTGTCAGATAGTTGCTGATTGCCTGCGTCCTTGCTTCGATAGCTTCCTTGCTGTTATCCCATGTGTAGTAGGACTTGCAGAAGTTCTTCACGAAATTTTCAATCCCGTTGGTGTCATTTAATCGAAGCTGAATGGTTTCTGTTTCATGTACCGTGTGCATATCAATAGCGGTAAAGTTCTTATACACTCCAAAGCTCACACTTGCGATAAGCACTACCCATAATGCAATCACAGATTTCTTATGTGTGCCTACTTTGACAGTACGCACCTTTTTTTCTTTTACTGGTTTTTCTTTCTTTTTAAACATGGTTTCCAATCCTTTCTACTGTTTTATTCTTCCAGCACCTATCAAGTGCTGTTGCCAATATGAATTATTAAGGTTGGCATATCCGATAGGGTCGCCTGCATGATACATCTGATTATTTCCTACATAGATACCGACGTGGGTTACATAGCTTCCAGCGTTGTAGGTACTGTGGAAAAAGACCAAATCGCCAGCCTTTGCCTGCGATAGTGGGATATGCTGTGTTGCGTCATACTGCATTTGTGCTGTTCTCGGTAAAGAGATACCAGCCTTGCCATAGCACCACTGCGTCAGTCCAGAACAGTCAAAAGAGGTGTTCGGGTTACTGCCACCATACACATACTTCCAGCCTTGATACTTCAATGCTTCATTCATAATCGCCTGCACGGTGGCATTGTCAAACTGCGTAACGGTTAGATACTGATTTACCAATTCACAATAAAACATATTTCCATAGGCATACCGCCAGCCCCCATTCTTCGCTACGGCGATAGGGTTTGTATAGGTTACTTTCTGACCGCCCGATTTCTCCCTTGCGAAGTTTTCCGCCAGATTGAATGTATGCTTTTTTCCGTTTCCTATCACATAACCAACATAGCCACCGCCATAGTTATAGGACTGTATCACGACATTTATATCGCTGATACCTTGATTTTTGCAGGAAGAAAGCAGGGACGCAAAATACTGACACCCCTGCTTAATGGAACTTTCTGTATCTAAAGAGTTGGCGGTAGCCCCAGACTTTCAGAACTTTGCATAACGTCTACGGCTGTACCGCCACTTTCCACTTGTATGATTGCCAGCAACACATTGACATACTCGGAAATACCGTTTTCTCTGGCATACTTTTCTACCATAGGCTGATGTTTCAAAACTTCGGCGGATAGGTTCATACCTGCATAATTAGAGGAATAACCGTTGTCCCCGTCGTCGTCCTCGGCACTAATTAGAACCCCAAAGAACAGCACAATCGAAAAGAGGATAGGAAACAGACTGCCAATGATAGCGACATGTCTTAGTTTCATTTCTTCCTTTGTCCTTTCTTAAAGAGGGTTCGTTTGTTCTTCTCGGTATTCTGCTGTGTCTGCTTCTGTGTGGTCGTTGTCTGCGTTTTCGTTATACGGTCAGCTTTATAATTCTGGCGTGTTTCCTGCGATACCGTTTTTTCTACATTCCTACGGCTCGCCTGCGGAGCTTTTACATCAGAACTACCAGAAGATAACGGACGCTCCTTGACAACATTTTTCTTGATAGGTTCATCATTCTTCATGGTTGAAGCTGTGGCAGGGCGTTTGACTTTCTGCTGTTTTTCTACGTTCTGTTTGGTAGCCGTAGCTGGTCTTTCGTGGGGACGGGTAGCTCCGCTTGTCGCTGATCCGTCCGTTTTCTTATCCGCCTGCCTTGCTTCCTGTGCCTTTTGAAGCTCCATACGCTTATCAGCGATATTCTGTCTATGGAGCTGTTGCTTTTCTAATCGTCCAGACTGGCAGTTTTCTTGTTCCTGCACCACGCCACGCTTGAAATCAGACACGCTGGACTTTGCTTTTTCTTTGGCAGAGTGAACCGCATAGGCGGTCTGTGTCGGCATATCTTTTATATTTTCTTTGACAGCGGTTGCCTTATCTTTGACCTTGTTCTTCGTATCAAAGACAGCTCCAACGGCTGAACCAGCCTTACCGCCAAGAGAAGCGTTATTGCTTCGGGTCGGTTGTTTTGGTGTATTGTTCCTTGCTGATGAACCGCCAGACGATACCATAGAGCCAGCCATTGCACCAGCTCCAGTACCGACCAGACTTCCTTTTCCCACAGCCCTAGCTAATCGGTGTTCCATACGCCTAGCTCGATGTCGCATGAACATATACGGACGGCGGAATATTCTGCGTCCCATGCTTTGACTGTCGCCAGCGTTTAAGCTGAACATACTCATTAAATCGCCTAGCTTCATGTAGATACCTGCAAAACACACTATCTGCAAGAACGCCACCATGAAAAACGGATAGTCCGTGGATATGTTGTAAAACATACTGGAAATGCTAAAGGCTACCGTAACAATCAATGTAATACCTGCCCTTGTCATAATGGTATTGAACACACGGACTATGGCTTGTTTCGCCATGCTCTCATAACTCGGTATCATACTTAATAGAAAGCTGATAGGCAGGAACATAGCGAAGATGATAAAAAGTATCTGGCTGAACAACATCATACCCGTAAGCAGAAATACAAATATCGTAATACCTAAGTTGAAGATAAGCAGGAAGAACACCATGCCAAGACGATTGACAACCTGCGGTATCGTCAGATTGTTGTTGTCGTTGTCCTCAATCTCTGTTTTTACAACATTTTCTCTCGTTTCGCCGTCCTCGTCCTCTGGACTTGTCGATACCAGAGCTTCCACACGGTCAGAACCGATTTCTTCTATATCTGAATTTCCAAATTGAAGCAGTAGCCACGGCTGTTGTACTTGTATGGAAAATAGGCTGTCCCTTATCAAGTCCACGCTATCTTTGCCCTTACTGTCGCTGTCGGGAAGCATGATTTTTGTTCCCAAGTCCAGTGAAGCGGTACTTATATCACTGGAAAAGTCATTCACTTTCTTGATGTAGTCGGGAGCGTAGGCAATAAAGGAAGCCGATAAAATGAACACCACTACAAAGTTGATAACAGCGTGTAATGCCTTGCTGGTTTCCCGTTTTATCAGTCCCGTATAGGCAACATAGATACCTACCACTAAGATAATCAGCAGTAGAAATCCCACATAAAATCCCGAAGAAGAAAAGCCGTTTTGCGTAACACCTGCTAAGGTCTGTATGCTTTTACCGATACTGTCTGCCATATCGTTAATGAAATCCAGCTTGTAGGCTTCCTGCACCACATAACCCGTAGCATTAGAAAGATATAGGCTTATCGTCCAGACAAAGTTGGTAATACAGTACAGCCCGTATTGTACGCTTTTTCCAATCCCGTCCAGCCAGTTCCACGGAAGCCACGCCCAGCTATTATCCACATAGAAATCAAGCTGATAATTGCTTAATGGGTATTTAGAATAAAGGTTCTCGGTATTGATTGTGTCGTCCACAAGCCCCGTAGCGTGTGCCACTGTTCCCAAGAGCGAAAGCAGGATAAGGGACAGTGCCACGACAAACAGAGCCATTTTGAGAACGTGAAGTATCTTTTTTCTTGTGAACGCACCTTGTATCCTTTCTTTCATCACTCCACCTCATTTCTCTGTATCGGCGGTCTGGTATCAAAGGCGTGTAAGAGTTCTTCAAAAACGGGGTGTATCTGCACCACGCCCACACGTCCGTATAAATCTTGCAATAGGCATTGTCCGTTTTCCAAATCACGCAATCGCTTCTGGTTGTTCTCGTCCTCTTTGTCAATGGAGAAAAATTCAAGGGTCTGCTTAATCTCGTTGATGTCGGTACTACGGAAAGCGAATTTTAAACCGATATTGTTTTTCAGACTTTCCTTTGACACGTCCCCCGAAGACTGCGTTACAAAATACACGCCTGCCTGCATGGCACGACCAGCACGCACCAGCTTGTTAGAGAGCGTTTCACCTTGTGCCACATTTAAGAACGCCCACGCTTCGTCAAGGTCTACAATCTTGAAAATGCTTCTGTCGGAATGGATAAAATCTAAGGCAAATGTAGATATAACAATCAACATGGAAACAGACAGTAATTCAATGGTCGTGTATTCCTCAAAGGTGGTGTCCTTATCGGGTAACACCAGGTCAGCTACTTGAATGATGTTGAGCTGGTTATCTAAACTGATTGCATTTTCCACCGTACCGTCAGAGAACAGCAGATGTGCGAAATCGTAGTCCGTGAAACTGTCGATATGGTCGGCAATGTTGCATGAAATAGGTGTATCTTCTTTTCTTAATTCCTCAATTACATGGAGCAAGCCCCTTGTTTCGCTTTGGGTAACAGCACGAACTGCCTTACGAAGTACGGGGAACTTCCCGCCGTCCCTAGAGGAAATGCCCGTAAGGAATGTGAGTATGTCGATTGCCAGACTTTCAGCGTCTTTCACATTCTTCATAATCACGAACGGGTCAAGCAGTCCTGCATTTTCTCTGTCGCTGGTAAGGTTGACGATATTGATTTCATGGGCGATTTCTGGCAGGGTTTCTTTCCAATTTCCTCTTTCACTCTTTGGGTCTAAGATTACCGCCTGACCGCCAAACAGCACCGAATAGTAGACAAGCAGATTGTTACAGAACGATTTTCCACCGCCTAACGAACCAACAAAAGCAGAAGCAAGAGCATTTGTAACCGTACCTTTGATACCTTGCGAAGCTAAAGAGGGCTGTAAGTACACATTGCGTCCCGTGTCCACAGAATAGCCGATATAGATACCAGTGTTTTCCCCTAACTGCTGTGTTGCACCGAACCCAAGCCCTGCCAAGAAGTCTGATTTTACATACTGCACATAGTCGTTGATGTATCGCTTACTGGCTGGAAGAAATTCAGAATGTAGCCCTAACATATCCCCAGCAGGTCGCACCAGCTTGACGTTCAAATCGTCGTAAAAGTCCTTGACTTCATCACAGCGTCTTTTCAGCTCGTCAAGGTCGGGAGCAGATACACGGATAACATAGGACAGCTTATACATACTTTCTTTTGACTGGTCTAAATCTGTTTCCAGCTCGTCCACACTGTCTAATGCGTCCACCACGTTTGAGCTGGTTTCACTGCCAGACTGGTAGGCGTGATTGTCTAAATCTTTCAGCTCTTTTTTCTTGTTGCGAACTGTCGATAATGCTTTTCGGTTTTCCACGATTTCTACATTCATGGACGTATCAACGGGAAAGGTAAACTGCTGTTGCTGGAAGTAGAAGATTTCAGAGGACGGAAAATCCAGTTCCCCGACAATCGCATTGACGGTAAAATAGGAAACGTAGCTTTCGTTGTTCTCATGTTCCAAGCGTAAATGTCGCTGGCTTTCTTCCACAAGGCAACGGGTCGGACGTATCAAGTCATAGTGCTTTATCAATGTTTCTTTTTTCAGCTTCTTCTTTGGTAAGCTGTACTCATAATCTTCATAGGCGATACCGTCCCTGCCGTAGAGATGTTCAATGAGATACCCGAAGTCATTTTTATCTAAGCGTCGCACCTTGAAGCGTCGGCTGATTTTGTTTTCCAACAGCTTTTCCATTTTCAGATAGCGGTTGATTTCATCATTCGGCATAGATACAAAGTCATTCATCAGCGTGTGGTTCACTTCGTGGATAAACTCCTTGAATGTCAACCATGCCGATTTTTTCATGTTCTTCAAATTGAATTGTTCTTCCGTTACCATGAGCTTAAAGCCAAGAAAAAAGCGGTAGTCTACTTGATTGTCCCCAATCATGCTTACCAATGCTTCGGTCTGTTCGTCTATCTTCTGATAGGCAACGTCTTTCAATCGTCCCGTTACCAGTTTCTTTGACTGCTCTTGTATACTTCGGATTGAACTTTCGGTGGCAATCTGCAAGGCGTGTATCTTGCCCTCACGGGACTGTGCAATCAACTGTCGGAAGCTGTCATGCACAATGAATTTCTGTTCAGCGGATAGAAAACTGTAATTGTATGGTATCAGTTCATAATAAGCGAATACCTCATTGTCCTTGTTCCAGACAAGGTTATTGTCGATATATTTAATCGGGAACATAGCTCACACTCCTTACTGCCGTGATATTCTCTTGTAGTACCTGCTTATCCAGTTTCACGGCTTTCCCTGCATAAGTGGTTTTGGGTCGTAGGGCAAAAGTTATCTGTGATTTCAAAAAACTGTACGGCTTCTTGCCGTCAAAAGTCTTTTGCGACATGAACCATGTGAGAGCCACGGGAATACCGAAGTATTTCAAAAATGCTCCCTCAATCATGGAGAACGGCGGTAAGTCCCCAAACAGAATGATGATAAACTCGGTTATCACAAACCATGTAATCTGGGTAAAGGTAACGGGAAAAGGTAAATTAAAGTCATTGATTGCATACAAGACTTTTTCCACGTTCCAGATACCCGTGTAGCTTTTAATCTTTTTCATGTTTTCGTTTCCACTCCTTTCTTCATTCCTGCCGCGTACTTCACGGCACAGTGGTATCTCTTTATGAGATTTCACATAATGGAAAAGGACAGCCGTTTTCAGACTGTCCCTAATCAAAAAAGCTGTCAGAAGCAACAATCCTTGTCGCTGATCTTCCAGCTTTAATATGGTATCTCGCAGATACCACGGCTTGTTGTGATGAAATAACCGCCCATATCCAAATCTCTGCCGTATGCTTCATAGTCAATATAATTCTGCAACTGTGGGGGGATTTCCCCCAACGACTGCAACTCGTCAATGTAATAGTAGGCAATATCGGTCATATCGTCGCAATCTGGATAATAATAAATATCATCTTTATGTTCTACAACTTCTTCCAGCGTCCCATAATGGCTGATAAATTCGTCCAGTGCGTCCGTGATATAATCAGGCAGTTCTTCAATCAGTTCAAACATTTCATTTAGTTCTTCAATAGAAATATATTCGCCAATCTCAATGGGGAAGTTATCGGTATCATGGATTGCGTATTCTTCATAGCGTTCATTCAAACCGATACGCTCTTTTACGTCGTCCTCGTCAATAGGGAAAGAGAACCAGTCGCCCACCAGATACCCCTCGTTGTATTTCCCAAGATTAGCGATATAAACTCTCATATCATCAATCATAGGCAGACCTCATTTCTTACAGCGGTATTTCATAAATACCGTGTTCTGTTTCCAAGAAACGCCCGTTTTCCTGCAAATGATTAGCGTATGCTTCATAATCAAAGTAGTAGGTCTGGCAATCTTCAGATAAGTTCTGGAACGCAGGACTTGTCGCCAGTTTGAAACGGGCAACGTCAATCATGCTTTTACAGTCTGGATAACAGATAACCACATATCTGTAATTATAGAGTTCTTCCAGATTTTCATAGTAAGTCAAAAGCTGTTTGTATTCTGCCTTGATATAGTCGGGCAAACGCTGATACATGAGATTTAATTCATTCAGTTGATAAATGCTGGTATGTTCGTGTACGTCATCAGCATACGGCAGTACCTTTTCAATAATGCGGTAGTCCCTGCTTTCTGCTCCAACGCCCAGCAGTTCCTCAAACTTTGCAATGTCTATGGGCAAATCAAACCAGTAGGAGCGAAATTCCCCATTGATTAAGTGGGTCGTTTCCACCAGAATCTGTTCTTCCTGCATTGTTCCTCACGTCCTTTCTGCTGTTCCATAACAGTACTTAATGTCTGGTAACTTGTACCAAACACATATTTTGAAAAATCTTCTAATTGTTTCTGTGGATAGTCGGCAAGGTTCAGTCGCTTCATTTCATGCCAAATCACACGCTTATGATGTAGCAAGTCTGAAATGTAAGTACAGCCGATCCTTGCCTGCATATCTGAAAATATATCTTTCAAGTAATCACTCCAATCTTAAATTTAAGTATCAAAAAAGCAGTCAATCCTAAGACTAACTGCTTTGTGTGTGGATATGAAGTTATTAAACCGAAAGTTATCGCTCTGACATATATTTCTGTATTTCATCAGAGGTCAATTTTCTTATCTGCGTATTTGCATATTCTCTGTATTCTTCAATAATAAAAACTGGCTTCATATCTTTGCAAATTTTTCCTTTGTTCTTTTTTAGATATAACTGTAAGTCTTCGATGTTCGCAAAGATTTTGTATGAAAGTCTGCCGTTTTCACTTTTCAGTTCATAAATACCACATGGCTTTTTCATACTATAATCAGCAGTACGCAAATATAATTTTGCAATTTCTAACGATTTAAAAGGAAAATTCCACCGTTGTAATCCACGTTTAGGGTCATGTTCAATGCAAATGCACCGCCCACAAGTTCCACAAATGTATTGTATATGATTTTCTAAACAATCCAATGGATTTAAGAGTGGTGTTATTCTGTTTTTATCAACATAACATTCCATACACATTTCAATTTCACTCCTTTTGCAACTTCTGATTTTCCGCTTTCTTCATATCCACATTATATCAGCTCTATTTGAGCCAAGCAATGTAATTCATCATGCCGTTGTTTTTATCCGTGTACCATTCCGTTACCCCCTTTCATTCCTCCTTAGCCCATTCCCAAAGGGGGATATGAAATTATTAAACTGAGATTTATAGCTATCAATCCGCTGGTAGTGCTGGAACAGCTATCCTTGCTCCTGTACTTGTATCTGCACCAAAATTAAAACTTGGAGCCATATCATATGCATGTTTATAACCATATATGGCAGGATTATATTTTCCTATCGCTGTATATGTGCTTTCAATCGCCTTGCAAAAGTCCTCTTCATTCTCGTATGGTTCACTTTGAAAATAAAGCATGATACATTCTGGAAGTTCTACTACTTTATATGCTTTCGGAAGTTCTTTGTCATAATCTAATGGCACTTCAACGCCTGCTGCTATCTTTGAAAAACCAATTTCAACTAATTTGTCTGGTAATTCAATTAAAGCAGCAGATTCAAATTTTTCTGCAATACTATTTAGCAGTCCTTCCCATTCACAGCCTACTTCCTCGCAATACGAAAAATAATCTTGTGCATGGTGTGACGGGAGATAAATTAACTTTCTTCTTTCGCGTTCTTTGGCAGTAATCATACAAAAACTTAAATCATTACCCATAAATAATTCCTCCTTATGTTTAAGCAAAGCATAATAGTGACTAATCGGATATTGTATGAATAGTGGAATAGCAATCTTTTTTTCACGATATACAGAGGGCATGATATGAAATCTTTTACAAAAGGAGCGCGAAAACCCCTCATGTGTTTCATAATGACTGTTCAATGCGACTTCTAAAATTGTTTTTTTTGTATTCAGTAATTCATTTGCACTTTCCGTTAAACAAACTGCATTAACATATTCTTGTAGTGTTTTGTTCAGATATTTCTTGAAAAGCCTGTCAACTTGTCGCCTTGAATATCCAATCATAGAACAAACATCATTTGTATTGAAATTATCATCTTTATGATGTATGCGTATATAGTCCTGTATTTTCTGCACCGTTTCTATTTCTCTCATTCAGTCATATCCACCTCTAATATACATAATGAACATTGTGTTTATCTTGATTTATTTAGACAAATTCAAATCAATTTTCGATTTCTTCATTTCCACATTATATCAGTTCTGTTTGAGCCAAGCAATGAAATTCATCACGCCGGTACCATTCCGTTACCCCCTTAGCCCACTCCCAAAGGGGGAAAGGTATGTTTGCGTGACCGCAAACAGTGATGAAAGAGTACGGCTATGCTCCGATAATATTATTGAACAGTTCTAAGAGAACATCTTTGACACCGCCTGCATTAAATACCAATCCAACGGCAACTAAGGCAACCACCAAGAAGCCGATAAGTTTTGAAAACTCACGCTTGAACCCCAAGTAAATACCAATCACGACGATTGCCATAAGCACTAAAGACTGTGCATTGCTTAAAAACCAGTTGTATAAATTTTGTCCGAAATTCATTTAATTTTCCTCGCTTTCTTTTAATTCAATCATTTGTCGGTCAGCTTCCTTTCCGACACTCATAATACACATCAGAACCACGCCGATACCCATGCCAAGTGATACCAGCAGTAAGTCCTTAATCAATTCCCACATCATCATCAATCACTCCTTAGTATAATAATGGTGTAGTCAGTAAGACTACTTGGTTAATAAGTTTCTATATAC
>ENA-ORTP01001183-ORTP01001183.1-human-gut-metagenome-genome-assembly--contig:-NODE-1183-length-28288-cov-4.352991_pt1 | contig 28288 bp, 25 predicted proteins | sample MGYA00241913_ERZ509190 | MGnify/ENA primary metagenome ERZ509190 (study PRJEB26280, sample SAMEA2338839) | human gut metagenome | biome: human gut; feature: human-associated habitat; material: faeces...
ATACAAAACCGCCTACAGAAATGCTCACTCCGGATACTGCGTCTGTCTTGCCCTGCTCATCCATTGTAAGGAAAGTAAGATTCTGATTTTCCACAAGCGCTTCTGCAAGTGCTTTCGCCTGCTCTGCCCATGTAGGACCATCTTCTGTCATTGTGTACTCGCCACTTTCAGACATGACACTCTTCTTGCTTCCGTCCTCTCCAACAGACTCCCAGTTTACTTCTGTGATTTTTCCATCTTTTACCGTCATAGTAACCTGGTCAGCAAATCCGTTGTCATCCGTTTCTCCCTTTGCCTCATATGTGCCGTCCTGTAATACGAGCTCTTTCTCTTCCATTCCTGCTGCTTCTTTCATACACTGTTCTGCCAGATTCACAAATCCGCCTACGGAAATGCTCACGCCTGATACAGCATCGGTTTTTCCCTGCTCATCTAATGCTGCAAAATCTAAAGACTGATTCTCTACCAGAGCTGCTGCCATAGCTTCTGCCTGTTCTTTCCAGGTCGGACCGTCTTCTGTCATCACATATTCTCCGCTTTCAGACAATACGCTCTTCTTACTTCCGTCTTCTCCTACGGATTCCCATACGACTTCCGTAATCTTTCCGTCTTTTACAGTCATGTTCACCTGGTCTGTGAAACCGTCCATTGGCTCACCTTTTGCCTCATAAGTTCCATCTGCAAAAACAGCGCCTTTTAATTCCTCTGTGCTGTTTTTTTCCTGGCTGTCGCCTTCCAGCTTCATGCCCGGCAGAACCACTGGAGCTTTTACACCCTCAAACTGGCTTAAAAATTCTGCATCTGCAATCTTCGCACCCAGACCCTCTGTTTCATTCTGTTCTGTCACTTCTGCATTTGTCACGGTTTCCCCTTTTTCATCAAAAGAAACCTTCATCACAATATCGCTGGCATAGCCTTTTTTCTTCACAGTAACCACATAACCCTTATCTGTTTTTACCGCTTTCTGAATATTTTCAGCGCCTTTCGTATCCAGCTCTTCCAGAACCTTTGCTTCCTTGGACGCATCTCCTGCTCCTGTATCCTGTGCCAGTGCCTTTGAGCCTAAAATCACTCCAAAAGAAAGAGCTGTCACAACAACCAGGGCAAGAAGCCCTTTTACATTTTTATTTTTCATCGATTCTTCCTCCAATTTAAGCCTCTTTTTTCTGAAATTCCATATACATGCTTTTGATACACGAAGGACAACATTCCTGCCATACAGTTTGCTGTTAAAATACCAAAGCAGATTCCTTCCGGATAAACGCTGAAAATTCGAATTGCCGCAGTAATAATACCTGCTGTGACTGCGTAAAGCAGTTTCCCTCTTCTGGACACAAAAGCATAGTCAGATAACATATAACACCCTCCCATAATCAGTCCGCCTCCGAAAAGATTCAGAAGAATATCTCCTGTAAATAGTCCCTCCGGACCAAAAATAAAGGTCAGCACTACTACTGTTCCAATATAAGTAAGGCATGCTTCCGCATTAACAATTCCCTTATAACACATATAGGCAAAACCAACCAATAACAATAGTTTACTGGTTTCTCCCATAGCTCCCGGCGTTTCTCCCAGGAACATCTGCAGATAGCTGTAGCTCTGCTCTCCTCCTGTTTTTACCGCGCCTAAAACCGTAGCCGCAGATACGGCGTCTGTTTCTAAGGTTCTTGGGGCAACATACTGCATAACCGCACCCGGCCAGGCAACCATGGTTAAAAGTCTTCCCATTAATGCCGGATTGACAAAGTTATTTCCGATTCCTCCAAACATCTGCTTTACAACCAGAATACTGAATACATCTGCTGCCACAAGCGTCCAAACAGGAACCGTAACCGGCATGTTCAATACCAGTAAAAGTCCGGTAACCACAGCGCTGAAATCTCCTGCTGTTACCTGTTTTTTCGTTAATTTCTGCCAGAAAAACTCTGTAAGAACACACACGGTAATGGAAAGCCCTGCCAAATATAAAGCTCTGATCCCAAAAAAGTAAATCGCGCCAAGAAGCGCCGGAACCAGAGAAATTGACACATTCATCATAACATTTCTGGTAGTCCGCTCTGTACGGATATGAGGTCCGTTTATCACTCTTGTCTGACTCATGCTTTCTTCACCGCCCTTTCCCGCATTCTCTGTTTCACCATATCTCTTGCCATTCTGGTCCGTACAGAAAGTTCTCTTTTTGCCGGACAGGTGTAAGAGCAACAGCCACAGGCAATACATTCGCTGGCGTGAAGCTGTTCGCACAAATCATAATCTTCTTCCAAAAAGGCATATTCAATCTGATAAGGAACCAACCCTGCCGGACATACATTCGCGCAGCCTGAGCAGCGGATACAAGGCTGCTCCTCTTCCTGTCTGTCAGGCAATACCAGAATACCGGAAGTATTTTTTGTCACATAGAAAAGTTCTTCTTCCCCATTCCAGTCAGAAGCCACACAAGGCCCTGTCATGGGTCCGCCGGCAATAATCCGGTTTTCTTTTACTGTAACGCCACCGCAAAGTTCCACTAATTCCTTTACTGAAGTGCCCACAGGTACCAGATAATTGCCCGGCTCCTTTACACAGCCTGTCACTGTAACAGTCCTGCGAATCAGAGGAATTCCTCCTAAAACCATATCTGCGGCTGCCTTTGCAGTTCCCACATTGGAAACAATCACGCCTACATCAGCCGGAAGTCCGCCCTGAGGTACTTCTTTTCCCAAAACAGCCTGGATAAGCTGCCGTTCCCCACCCTGAGGATATTTTGCAGGTAATTCTACAATCTCCAGATTCCGGACTTCTTTTATTTTTCCGTCCTGTCGTGCAGCCTCCAAAATCTTCCGAAGACTGCTGATAGCCTCCGGTTTATTATCTTCAATACAAAGATAGGCTTTCTTTGCTCCTGATGCCTTTAAAAGCAGACAGATTCCATTTAAAATTCCGTATCCCTGCTCTAACATTAAGCGGTAATCACAGGTGAGAAAAGGTTCACACTCTGCGCCGTTAATCAAAAGGCTGTCAATGGGCTTGTCTGTTTCATATTTTTTATGAGTGGGAAATCCTGCGCCGCCCATACCGGTAAGACCGCCGTCCCGGACACCTGCCAGAATCTCTTCTCTGGAATACTTCTCCGGACTTACCATCTCTGACTCATATGCCTGGGGTTTTCTCTCCATTTCCCCTTCACGTTTCACAATGCACCCCAAAACCATACGATTTTGCTGGCACACCTCTTTTACTTCCAGTACCTCTCCGCTTACGCTTGCATGAAGAGGCGCTGCCATAAATGCCTCCGGCTTTCCAATCTGACTTCCTGCGGTGACCTTATCTCCCGGCTTTACCAAAAGAGAGCATTTGCCTCCAAAGGACTGTTCTGCCAGAATGGTTACTGTTTCAGGCCAGTATTCACGGACAGGCAGATGCATGGTCATGGCTTTGTCATAACCGTCTGTGGGGTGGATTCCTCCGGGGAATCCGCTTTTCTTCTTCTTCCACATGTTCTGTCTTCCTCCAGTCACTTTCATTCGTTAAATAATTGACATGCCTTCATAAGATAACATATCGGAGAGATTTTGGCAAGATTATTTTTCTATCCATTTTCTGTATTTTTTACTTCTTTACAGCAATTCCGGCTCTCAGAATACGAAACATGCGCTTTGCGGCGTCCCTATACAGGTCTTCTGCCTGTTCCAACGCCTCTTCCAGCTCCATAGGTCTGTTCTGTGTTGTCATAATACTGTCAATTCCACATGCGTAAACAGTTTCTGCTCCCTCTCCCATGGAACCGGCAAGAGCCAGCACAGGCAGGTTCTGTTTCTTTGCATAAAATCCGATGCCGTCCAGTACCTTTCCACAGGCAGACTGTCCGTCAATCCGCCCTTCTCCTGTAAGAATCAAATCTGCATCTGCAATTATGGCTTCAAAATCCACCATTTTCAGTATCGTCCGGATTCCTGACTGCAGCCGGGCATTGCAGAACGCCAGTAAAGCGGCGCCCATGCCGCCTGCCGCACCTGCACCGCTGCATTTGGACACCTCATAACCGCAGATTTTCTCTATGAGCGCAGCATAATGCCGCATTCCTGTTTCCAGACGTTCCAACTGCTTTTCGTCCGCCCCTTTTTGCGGTCCGAAGACATATGTTGCTCCCCGACTTCCCAAAAGGGGGTTTGTCACATCACACATGACACAAAAAGAAGTCTTTTTCACTTCTGACATCAGATTGCTGCTGTCTATTCTTTCTATCTCCTGTAAGGTTTCCCCTACCGGAATGAAGCTCTTACCGTTTCTGTCATAAAACTTCACCCCAAGGGCAGCCAGCATACCTGCGCCGCCATCGTTTGTGGCGCTTCCGCCAATGGAAACCGTAATGTTTTGATAACCGTTCTTCAGGGCATCTTTTATCAGCTCTCCTGTTCCGTAGGAAGTGGTTTTCCCTGCGTTTCCGCTTTTATAGGGAATCAGGGTGATTCCTGACGCCTGCGCCATTTCAATGAGAACTGAATCATTGTCTAAAATCAGATATTCTGCCTCAATGGTTTCCCCTAGAGGATCTGTGACCTGACAACATTTCAACCGTCCCCCGGCTGTGCCGTATACTGCTCTTATGGTTCCCTCGCCTCCATCTGCGATAGGGACTCCTACGGTTTCTGCTCCCGGGAATATTTCTTCTGCTGCCTGTTTTAAAAGGGCAATCTGCTGCTCTGAGGAAAGGGTTCCCTTAAAGGAATCAGGTGCAAATACGAATTTCATGGTGGGGTTCCTCCTTTTTAACTCTGATTATAAAAATCAAACTGTTTGTATTTTAACATATCTAAAAGAAAACGACTGATGCTATTATTATCCATAAAATTTGCGTGGCAATAATAATAATGAATCCTTCTCTATTATAAGGGCATACTCTCTTATTATAAAGAAGCTGGCAAACAGGAGCTTTACCTGAAACAGCGCCCTGACGAGCTGGAAAAACTAGTGGAAATTGCAAAGATTCAAAGTACCGAGGCTTCCAATGCGATTGAAGGTATTGTTACAACGAACACTCGTCTCAGACAACTGGTGGAAGAAAAAACCACTCCCAGGAATCGTAATGAACAGGAAATAGCCGGTTATCGTGATGCAGTGAATATCATACATGAAAGCTTTGACGCCATTTCCATTTCCCGGAATTATATTCTCCAGCTTCATAAAATCATGTATCGCCACATGAATAATCCTGTGGGCGGACGAACAAAACTGTGCAGAATTATATTAGTGCAACCTATCCTGACGGACACACCGAAATTCGTTTTACTCCGCTCCCGCCCTATGAAACGCCAGAGGCATTAGTAATTTTGAACTGGAACCACTGATTGCCCAAAATAAAGCCTTATATTATGATGCGCTAAACCAGTCACAGTACAGCTGGCATGACGGCACTGAGGACGTTGTTCCATTTATCAAGTATATCCTCGGTACCATTCTTGCTGACTGTATGCAAAAATCTTTTATAGTCTAAAAATACCCCCGTAAACTTTCACATTTACGGGGGTACTGACACTCACTTTATTAAGCTAATTTGGATTTCGCAAGTTCTGCTAAAGAAGCAAATCCCTGTGCATCGTTGATAGCCATATCAGCTAACACTTTTCTGTTCAGGTCAACATTTGCTAATTTTAATCCGTACATAAATTTGCTATAGGATAAACCGTTCATTCTTGCAGCAGCATTGATACGAGCAATCCATAACTGTCTGAACTGACGTTTTCTCTGTTTTCTACCTGCATAAGAACTTGTCAAAGCTCTCATAACAGACTGTTTTGCTACTCTGTACTGTTTGGAACGAGCGCCTCTGTAACCTTTAGCCAGCTTTAATACTCTATTGTGTTTTTTCTTAGCGTTTAATCCGCCTTTAATTCTTGCCATTCTTAATTTCCTCCTATATTAAACATACTTACACACAAACGATTAGATGTAAGGTAAGATTTTCTTCATGTTCTTTACATTAGTTGCATCTGTGATAGCTGCTTTTCTGAGATTTCTTTTTCTCTTCTGAGATTTCTTTGTTAAGATATGGCTCTTGTAAGCTTTATTTCTTTTTAATTTACCTGTACCTGTTGATTTGAAGCGCTTTGCGGCTGCTTTCGTTGTTTTCATTTTTGGCATGTTTATGTCCTCCTTAAACTCTTTTTCTTATTAACGTTTTTCTGTCAAAAACATAGTCATGCTTCTGCCTTCTACCTTTGGTGCTTTTTCCACAACAGCAATGTCAGACAGAACCTGAGCAAACTCTTCTAAAATGTGCTTGCTGCTTTGCATATGTGCCATTTCTCTCCCCCGGAAACGCAGAGTAACTTTTACCTTATTTCCTTTGGTCAGGAATTTTCTGGCATTATTGACTTTCGTGTTCAAATCGTTTTCCTCAATATTCGGGGATAAACGCACTTCTTTGATTTCTATGGTTTTCTGTTTCTTCTTAGCTTCTTTTTCTTTTCTTGCTAATTCGTACTTATACTTGCCATAATCGATAATTTTACAAACCGGCGGCTTCGCTGTAGGAGCAATTTTTACAAGGTCCAAGCCCGCTTCCATTGCATGTTTCTGCGCATCTCTTGCGGACATAATGCCCATCTGTTCTCCGTCTGCGCCTATAAGACGTACTTCTCTGTCTCTGATTTGTTCGTTAATCATTAAATCGCTAATAGTATTGCACCTCCACAAATATTGATAAACCACATATTTTGAACCTGTTTTAAAGAAAGAATAAGAATCTACAGAGCAGTTTCCTGTGCCTTCCTGCTATTGCAGAAAGATATAAAAAAAGTGACTAATCTGCAAGTTCTGCATACTACCCACTGTTTATCCGCATAAGAAAACGCTGTGCGCCTCATTATCTTCATATAAACCATAGTCACTTACTCGTGCTAAGGTGAGAGTGGATACTCTGCTTTCTTTTTCTTCTTCAGACCTACACATCATAACATATCCATATTTGAAATGCAATAGTTTTTTTCTTTTTTATAGTTTTTATATTTTCTTTATTTTTTTACAGAAAATTCTTGTTTTTTTTCAAATTCAATGGCATAATGGAATTTATATTACGGTCTCAATACCGCGTTGAAGTGGTATAGAAGCGGATATACCATAATATAATCTGAAAAACTATGATTTTAAGAAAGAAGGAGAGGTTTATGGACAAAAAAAGAGGAAGCTTTTCTAACAAAATGGGATTTGTTCTTGCCGCAGCAGGTTCAGCCGTAGGGCTTGGAAACCTCTGGCGCTTTCCCTATCTGGCAGCCAAATACGGGGGCGGTATTTTTCTGCTGGTATATCTGATTTTGGCAGTTACTCTGGGCTTTACCCTGATGATTACAGAAATTGCCATTGGACGAAAAACAGGGCTCAGCGCTGTAGGCGCATTTAAGACTCTGGATAAACGGTTCAGCTTTGTGGGATATCTTGCCTGCATTGTTCCTTTTATCATCACTCCGTACTATTGTGTCATCGGCGGCTGGGTAGTAAAATATTTTGCTGCATTCTTAAGCGGACAGGGAGCTGCTGCTGCCGGAGATGAATATTTTAACGGCTTTATTTCACAGCCCGTATCACCGGTTTTCTGGTTTGCACTCTACATTATGATTACCGCTGTTGTGGTTATCTTCGGAGTGGAAAAAGGTATTGAAAAAGCCAGCCGGATTATGATGCCGCTTTTGATTGTACTGACTATAGGAATTGCCCTTTTCTGTATCACCAGACCCGGGGCCGGAGAGGGACTGAAGTATTACCTCCTTCCTGACTTTTCCAGATTTTCCGCTACCACGGTGCTGGCAGCTATGGGACAGCTTTTCTATTCCATGTCCCTTGCCATGGGTATTATGATTACCTACGGCTCTTATATGAAGAAAAACAGCAGTCTGGAAAAATCCGTACGCCAGATTGAAATTTTTGACACAGCCATTGCTTTCTTGGCAGGTCTTATGATTATTCCTTCTGTCTTCGTATTTTCCGGTGGGGACGAAGCAGCTCTTGGAAAAGGACCTTCTCTGATGTTTGTCACCCTTCCAAAAGTTTTTGAAGATATGACACTTGGCAATGTTATCGGCGCTGCATTTTTCCTTCTGGTACTTTTTGCAGCTCTGACATCCTCCATTTCCTTAATGGAAACCAATGTTTCAATTATACAGGATAAATTGGGATGGGGCAGAAAAAAATCTACCGTTGTCGTAACTGTTTATGTATTAATTTTAGGCTCTATTGTATCTCTGGGATTTGGACCATTGAGCTTTATCAAGCTTCTGGGACTGGGACTTTTAGACTTCTTCGATTTCCTCAGCAACAGTGTGCTGATGCCGATTGTGGCAATTCTCACCTGTATCTGCATCGGTCATTTTGTAGGCTCTAAAACCGTGGAAGATGAAGTGGAAATAAATGGTGCTTTTAAAGTGAAGAAATTCTACAGAATTATGCTGAAATGGATTGCTCCTATTTGCCTGGTACTGATTCTTTTCTTTGCTGTATCCGAAGCCATGGGCTGGATTAAAGTCTGATGACGAATCTGGTGTGGCAGGTATAGAAAGGGCGGTATACAGGAAAGCTGAAAAAATGCTTTTCCTGTATACCGCCTTTCTTATCTTATAGATTTATTTTGCTGTAAAACTTCCACATTTGGTATCGTCGCATCTGCATGCAGAAGATCCTGCAATGGTAATTTTATCTGCGCTGCAACGTTCCTGGCTGTTAAATACACAGTCACATGCCTTACAGTCCACATCAATGCTCTTACAGGCACAGCCTGTTTCTTCCCGGTTAGATGCTCCTTCTTTTCGCTCTGTAAAACTTCTGCAGCAGGTTTCATCTGCTTTTTCTGCAGTTCTTCCGTCTACCAGAATATCTCCCTTGGAACAGTATTCTTCTTTGTTATATACACAGTTTCTGGCTGTACAGCTTAATAATGGCATAACACTACCTCCTGAATAAAAATTTATTTTCAGTGATAGTATTTTCTCTTCTGCTGTTTTTATTCTGCTTTTTTATTTTCTTTTATTTTTTTCAAAAGCAAAGGCAGTTCAAATACCAGCATGGCAATCCAGCCCACCAGATATGCCACCGGAAGCCCCTGGATTCCCATATGGAAAAGATACACAAAGAAAAGAGCAGAAAGCACACGAAATCCCATGTTCATCATACTGCTCCACAGGGTCACTTTTAAATCCCCGATGCCTCTGAAATATCCCTGTACGCCGTTGGTAACTGCCGGCAGGATATAGATAAATGCAATGAGGTGAAGATAGGATTTTCCAAGAGTCAGAACCTTTGCATCATTAACAAACAATCCCATAAAAAAATCAGCTCCGAACACACAGGCAAGACCTATAAATATGCCGTAAATCACTTCCAGCACCATGCCCCAGCGAAATCCCTTCCAGATTCTCTCTTTTTCTCCTGCGCCGTAATTCTGCGCCATAAAAGAGGTCATGGCAGAGGCAATGCTCTGCTGGGGAACAATAGCAAAATCATCAATCCTATTCACAACTGCAAAGGCAGCTACCACAGAAACCCCCATGGTATTTACCACTGCCTGGATTCCGATTTTGCCAAGCTGTACGGAAGCCTGCTGCATAGCGCTGGCCCATCCGTAGCGAATGGTTTCCGCAAACTGTCCTTTGTCAAATACCAGCCAGTCCCGTCCCAGACACAAGATGCTGACCTTTCTCTTAATATACAGCCCGCACAAAAGACTGCAACATGCCTGACTGATGACTGTTGCCGCTGCACAGCCTGCGCTGCCCATATGAAGCACCAGCACAAAAAACAAATCCCCCAGAATATTAAGCACAGACGAAAACACCAGAAAATATACTGGTGTTTTGCTGTCGCCCAATGCCCGCAGGGTATTTGCATAAAAATTATAAATAAACGTAAATATCAATCCGGAAAACACAATCCGCAGATACTGAGAGGCCAGAGGAATCAAACCCTCCTCCACCTGTATCAGCCTCAGAAGCCATGGCGCTCCTGCGATACAGAAAAGAGAAAGCACAAGAGAAAACACACAGCCACCTATCATTGTTGTACTAATCTGTCTTCTCAGGCGGTGCATTCTCCCGCCTCCAAACTGCATACCCATGAGAATGGAGGCACCCATACACATTCCGTTAATAAACAAAATGGCAAAAGTCATAAGAGGGTTACTGCTTCCTACAGCCGCCAACGCTTTCGTTCCCACAAACTTTCCCACAATCATACTGTCTGCTGCATTGTAGCAAAGCTGGAACAGGTTTCCCAGCACCAGGGGAACGGCAAAGCCGGCGATCTGCGGTGCTATGCTTCCTTTTGTCATATCCTTCATAGCACTGTTTTACTTATTTTTCGATTCTCTTTCCTTCTGCGTCCACTTCAATTTTACGGATCTCTTTTGTACGAATTTCTTTACAGATTGCAGCAATAAATTCATCCAGAGATTTCTGGCCTTCATCGCCCAGGTAGCGACTTCTTACAGACACAACCTGTTCTTCCTCTTCCTTGGCGCCTACAACCAGAAGATACGGAACCTTCTGCAGACGTGCCTCTCTGATTTTGTATCCGATTTTCTCGGAACGGTTGTCCACACTGCTCCGGATTCCGTTTGCCTTTAACTGTGCCTGTACTTTTTCTGCATAATCCCCGTATTTTTCGGAAATGGGCAGTACGCGTACCTGTTCCGGACACAGCCAGGTTGGAAACAGACCTGCATATTTTTCAATAAGCCATGCCAGAGTTCTCTCATAGCAGCCCATAGCAGTTCTGTGGATAATACCCGGACGTTTCTTTTCCCCGTTTTCGTCAATATAGTACATATCAAACTGTTCTGCCAAAAGAGCGTCCCACTGAATGGTAATCATGGTATCTTCTTTTCCGTATACATTCTTGGCATTGATATCTACCTTTGGTCCATAAAAAGCTGCTTCTCCTACATCTTCTACAAACGGAATATTCAGTTCTGTAAGAATCTGACGGATATGATTCTGTGTTTCCTCCCATACATCTGGTTCTCCGATGTATTTCTCTTTATTCTCCGGATCCCATTTGGAAAGGTGGTAAGTTACGTCTTCCTCCACACCCAGAGTTTCCAGACAGTGTTTAGCCAGAGCCAGACAGCCCTTGAACTCGTCTACCATCTGGTCTGGACGCATAATCAGATGCCCCTCGGAAATCGTAAACTGACGCACACGGGTCAGACCATGCATTTCACCGGAATCTTCGTTTCTGAACAAGGTAGATGTTTCTCCGTAGCGAATCGGCAAATCTCTGTAGGAATGCTGTGTTGCTTTGTATACATAGTACTGAAACGGACAGGTCATTGGACGCAGAGCAAATACTTCTTTGTCCTTTTCCTCATCTCCCAGTACAAACATACCGTCTTTATAGTGATCCCAGTGACCGGAAATCTTGTATAAATCGCTTTTTGCCATAAGAGGTGTCTTTGTACGGACATAACCCCATTCGTTATCCTCCAGGTCTTCAATCCATCTCTGTAACTCTTTTAAGATAATCACACCCTTTGGCATAATCAAAGGAAGTCCCTGTCCGATTACATCTACGGTTGTGAATAATTCCATTTCTCTTCCCAGTTTGTTATGGTCACGCTTTTTTGCTTCCTCCATCTGGGTCAGATATTCATTTAATTCTTCTTTTTTGCCAAAAGCTGTTCCGTAAATACGGGAAAGCATTTTGTTTTTCTCATCACCTCTCCAGTAAGCGCCTGAAGAAGATGTAAGCTTAAAGGCCTTCACACCTTTTGTACTCATTAAGTGAGGACCTGCACACAGGTCTACAAAATCTCCTTGTGTATAGAAAGAAATCTCTTCTCCTTCAGGAAGATCTTTAATTAATTCTACTTTGTAAGGCTCCCCTTTTTCTTCCATGAATTTAATAGCTTCTTCTCTTGGAAGGGTATAACGCTCAATTTTAGCGCCTTTTTTGATGATTTTCTTCATTTCCTTTTCCAGTGCGTCCAATTCCTCACGGCTGAAGGACTCATGGTCAAAGTCATAGTAAAAACCAGTGTCAATAGAAGGTCCGATTGCCAGCTTAGCTTCCGGGTACAGATGCTTCACTGCCTCTGCCAGCACATGAGAAGCTGTATGGCGAAGAGCTGCAAGACCTCTTTCATCATTTGCTGTGAGAATATTTACTTCACTGTCCTTCTCCACAACTGTTCTCAAATCCACAACCTCACCGTCTACTTCACCTGCACAGGCTGCCCGTGCAAGCCCTTCGCTGATATCCAGAGCAATTTCATACACGGATTTACTCTCTGCATACTCTTTTTTTGAACCGTCTTTTAATGTAATAATCATCTTTCTTCTCCTTTCTTAGCTGCTGCAGAAGGCTTTCATTCTCCGCCTGCGGCGAGTCGCATCAAGAACGCCTTTTTCTGTGAATCAAAAAATCCCGCCCCCTGCAGTCCATTTGACTGCAAGGGACGGGCGTAATGTCTTTGCCCGCGGTTCCACCCTTCTTGTTCAGGAAATACCTGGAAACCACTTCATTTTGATGATAACGGAATCACCGGACCGGATTGGGGTCACTCAGAGGTAGTTTTCAAATGCTTCTGTGACAGAACGCTCTCAGCCTATGCGCTCCTCTCTGTGACCTTTCACATTTTACTCTTCTCGTCAACGTGTTTTGATATCTTTTATGTTTTCATATTATAACCTTCTTTTCGGCTTTGTCAACCTCTTTTTGCTTTTTTACAGATTTCCCGCTGCCCAGTCCTTCAAAACCCCAAAAAACTCCCGCACCAAATAATTTACCTGTAAAAATCCGCTGCTCTTCGCCGCAATCCCATATATCAGAAGGTCTGTCTTTTTCTTTGCTATGGCAGTTCCCCGATACAGATGAAAATTGCTGGTAACAATGCCAACCCGGCACGGCTGCTTTGCTTTTTTCCAATCCTGCTCTAAAAGCTGATAAGAAAAAGCAATATTCTGCTGTGTATTGATGGACTGGTTCTCTTGTATCAGACGAAGAGGCACGATTCCCCTATGTACCAGCTCCTGATACATACACGCAGCCTCCGAGATTTCTTCATTTGCCCCTTTCCCACCGGAAAGAACGGCTTTTGTTTCCGGATTTTCCTTTAAATACTTCTCTGCCTCCGAAATTCTGTATGCCAGAGATAAACTGGGACGTGCTCCTTTTACCTGTGCGCCCAGCACAATCAGATAGTCCAGATTTTTCTCAGCCTTTTGAATCATGGCCTTTGCAATCCGGGCTTCCACAAAGAAAAACAGACACAGAAACAAAGCAGTTAAAAGCAATAAAATTTTACAGAGAAAAGGAGGAAGAAAGATTTCAAAATGCAATGCTCCCCCTAAAGCCAGAAAGACCATTCCCAGCAGCATCCACAGCAAAGGAAATCTGGAAGACAATCCTGCATACCACACAATCCCCATAAAATATCCCAGACAAAGAATCCCTAAAATAAGAAACAAAATTTCTGCCATAAACGTCCTTTCTTCTAAAGCCTTATTTTTTCAAAGCCTGACACCTTTCCTTATGCCTCTTTTCTGCAGACCTCCTGTCCCGCTGTCCCTGCTTCCAAAAGCTCCACAATTTTTTCCGCACTGTCTGCCGGTATCACCTGCTTTTGCGCTTTTTTCATTTCCGCTGTTTTTTCCCTGTCCTTTAAAAGCGCTCTGCCCTTCCGCATCTGTGCCTCCATGCTTCTTGGCGCCAGAGAAAGTCCATGCTTTACAAAAAACTTCTTATTGGCAGTTTCACACCCTGGTATGGGTGCAGTATGCACAATAGGAATCCCGGATACCGCTGCCTCTGTGGATGTCAGCCCTCCGGGTTTTGTGTAAATCATATCGCAGGCTTTCATATAAAGCGCCATCTGCCGGGTCTGCCCCACAAGAAAAACAGCTTCTTCTTCCCTGAAATTCTTTTTCATTTTCTGGAAAATTTTCTTATTGTTTCCGCAGACAACAGTCAGAAACTCTCCCTCTTCTCTTGTCCTGCAAAACTGCTGTGTCAGCTTTTCCAAATCACCTGCCCCCATGCTTCCACCTATTAGAAGATAATGGATTCCCTCCAAAGGCAGATGCAGATACTCTCTTGCCTTTCTCTTATCTGCTTTTTTGGAAAATTTTTCACTGACAGGGATTCCTAAAGGCAACAGCTTTTCTCTGGGTATCCCCCTTTTCACACATTTATCCACCATTTCTTCATGGGCAACCACATAATAATCACAATCCGTTTCCTCCCAGAAGGGAATACAGGTATAATCTGTCATAATGGCTGCAGTAAAGGGTATGTGAAATCCATGCCTTTTCATATAGGTAATGGTTTCTGCCGGATATAAATGGGGCATCAATATGGCGTCAAAATGCTCTGCTTCCAGATAAGCGCCCAGATACTTTCCCATTTTTCCATTTACATAATAAACGGGGGATTTCCTCATAATTCTGCTGGCAGCCATTCCTATCTGATACACTGCCCCAAAGACATGGGGCATCTTTTTTACAGTGTTGACATACACATCTCCTACAGTATCAGATACCTTCTGCCCTGCCAGGGTCAGATAATCAAACATGACTGCTTCATGTCCTTGTTTTTCCAGTGCTTCTTTTACAGCAAAGCCTGCTGCATCATGTCCTCCTCCTGTTTTACAGGATAATATCAAAATTTTCATATATTAATTTCTCCTAAGTCCAAAGCGTATCTGCCTTGCTCCTCTGTCTTTTAACTCTGCCATATGTTTATCCAGTACAATACAGGAAATCAGAATGCTTCCTGCCACCACTGCGGGGCTCAAGTGAAATACCAGACCGCTGATAATCCAACACAGATAGGTGATCATAGTTCTGTATCCATGAGGTTCCAGCACAATTACAACCGTAAACAGAAGATACCAGAAGACCAAAATCCAAAGCCCAGTAAGCATGGGATATAACCCCAGAAGAACGCCAAAGGTCACGGCAATTCCCTTTCCGCCCTTTTTTCTTCCACCCAAAAATGGAAATGCATGCCCTAAAACGGGTGCAGCCATAATAAGGGCAAAGCCCAGCCCTTCCCTCATACCTCCCATGGCCTGATAAGCCAAATGTACAGGCAGAAACCCCTTTAAAAGGTCACAGACCAATACAGCGCTTCCGCAGGCAGCGCCTCCATAAAAGAAGGCATTGGCAGTCCCCGGATTTCCGTCGCTGCTTAAGCTTCGGACATCAATTCCTTTAAAAATCCTGGGTATGAGATACCCAAACATCAAGCTTCCCAGGAAATATCCCAGAACACTGTAAAAAATCACTTCCATTGCCATATGCTCACCTGTTTTCTTCCTTTTTCCAGCTCTGGCGCATTTTCCAAAACTCCGGAATATAAAGAACCAGCGTTACCGTCATAATAAAAATTTCCAGATAAATCAGAAGATTGGCTGCATTTGGGGAAATCCCGGGAACCAGAACCAGAATACACAGCACTACAAACAAGCTGGCTGTACAAACCTTTCCGAACCATTTTGCTCCGTCCAGCTTTACACCATGGCGAAGATGAATCAGTCCCATAATTGCCATAAATCCTTCCTTTACAATCATAAGCGCCACCAGATAGCGCATGGCTTCATAGCGAAAAGCAAGGCACAGGGCAATGGCGCCGTGGGTCAGCTTATCTGCAAAGGGGTCCAGAAATTTTCCGAACTCGGTTATCATATTGAATTTTCTGGCTACCTTTCCGTCCAGGAAATCCGTAATTGTAGAAATCAGCACAATTCCTGCCGCAAGATAATAGTCCTTTATGGTATCTGCCTGCAGATAAATCACACAAAAGAAAGGTATCAGTAAAATTCGGAAATATCCCATACAGTTTGGTATAGACCACAGTTCTTGTTTTTTGATTTTCATTTTCTCTCCCCTTTCATTCTTTTTCATATTCTAATTATGCAACGTTCCCTAAAAATGTCAATCTGTTTTTCCTGTATTTCTCAGAATTTCCCTTTTTATCAGGAAAAGGCTCTCGTCTGCGGGATTTGCCACCTGGATTTAGTCACATCAACAATAGGACGCATTTTTCTATGAAATAAAGAAAAAAGACCGCCCATCTGGTGAACTGTTTGACAGAAAGCAGTTCGCCAGATGCAACAGTCCCTTGTATAAAATATTTTTAAGTTCTTATTGCGCATTTATTTTTTTCCAGATACCATACATCTTTTGTCTGTATGTATTTCTGAAATTGTATACTTATCGTTCATATGCTCCTAAAAATCCTCTGCCCGCACATCAATTTCTCTGTCCCGGTAATAATATTTCTCGTCCTTTTCTCCAATCTCTCTCAGCACTCTGCAGGGATTTCCCACAGCCACTACGTTTGCCGGAATATCCTTTGTCACAATGCTGCCTGCTCCGATAACAGAATTATCCCCAATAGTAACCCCTGGCAAAAGAATCGCCCCTGCACCAATCCACACATTGTTTCCAATATGCACCGGAAGGTTGAACTGAATACCCTTTTTCCGCAAATCCGGCTGTACCGGGTGACCGGCCGTGGCAATGGTTACATTTGGCCCAATCATAACATAATCGCCAATATAAACCTCTCCGTCATCAACCACAGTAAAATTAAAGTTGACATATACATTTTTTCCCATGTGAATATGATGTCCGCTCCAGTTTGCATAAAAAGGCGGCTGAATATAACAGTTCTCTCCGCACTCTGCAAACAACTCCTTCATCAGTGCTTCTCTTCCTTTCACATCACTGGAGCTGCAGTTGTTAAACTCTCCCAATCTGTCCAGATATGGAAACTGTTCGTTCATAATCTCATCTGCTCCCGGATTATACAGCATGCCCTTATCCATACGTTCTCTCTGTGTCATAACACTCCTCCTTTTTATTTCTCCTTTATAGATTTCACGGTTTCCACTGCTTTCTGAAGCTGATTATCCTCTTGACGGGTCAGCTCTGCCTTCTGTTCCAGCCCTTTTGTCAGTTCGACCTCTACGTCCGGGGTAATTCCTGTACCATGAATACATCTTCCTTTTGGCGTATAGTATTTTGCAGTGGTAGTTTTTACTGCACTTCCATCAGAAAGAGGCAGGACGCTCTGTACAATTCCCTTTCCAAAGGTAGTGGTTCCCACAATAGTTCCTTTCTCATAATCCTGGATTGCACCTGCAAAGATTTCTGATGCACTGGCGCTGTTTCCGTTTACCAGAACTGCCAGAGGGATATCCAGTTCATTTTTGCCGTCGCTGTCTATTTCCTCTCTTGTGCCTTCCTTATCTTCTGTATACACAATCAGTCCTTCCGGCAAAATATCATTTAAGATTCCGCATACAGAGGTGAGCAATCCTCCGGGATTGTTACGCACGTCAATAATCAAACGCTCCATACCCTGATTCTTTAAATCCTCAAAAGCCTCCAGATACTGTGGCTCTGTCTGCTCTGTAAACTCGTAAAGAGAAATATATCCAATATTATCTTCCAGCATTTCATGAGCCACCACCGGAATATTTACTTCTTCCAGAGGCACATCAAATTCCAGATAATCCTCTTCACCCTCTCTTACCACAGTCAGATGGGCTACCTCATCTTTAGACCCCTTCACCCGGTCCACCACTTCAGAGAGTTCCAGACCGCTGATATCCTCTCCATTGACCTGCACCAGTATATCCTCCGGCAAAAGACCTGCCTTGGCTCCCGGCGCTCCTTCATAACAGCGAACCACCTTCACCATACCTGTGTCCATCTGCATCTGCATAACTACTCCGATTCCCTTATATGCCCCTGTGGTTTCTGTATTTAATTCTTCATATTCTTCTGCTGTATAGTAGGCAGAATAAGGATCTCCAAGGCTAATCATCATACCCTTGTACATATCTGCTTCCATAAGCTCTTTGTCTACTTCCCCGGTATATCTCTCGTCAATGATTTCCTCAATGAGCTTTGCCTTCTCCATGGAAACATCATTCACTGCATTTTTGCTTTCTTTTTTGTCTTCTGCCACATCATAAACCTTTAATCCAACACCCCCTGCTGCAAGGGTCACTGCCATTCCCAGGATAAATCCTTTTGCAAATTTTTTCTGTCCCATATTTTACTCCTGACTTCCCATTTTCTAAATTCTATGCCTGATTTTCTCTGCAATCCTTTGTATTGTAAAAAGGCTGCCGCATCTTCTGCGACAGCCTTCCCTGAACTTTTATATTCTCTACACTCTCAGATGTTTTCTCAGTGAGAACATACTTCCTAAAAAGCCGATTCCCACACCAAGGCCAATGCCGATTGGCAGAAGATAGCGGAATACGTCCCATACATTCAAAAACTGCAGTAAGTTTCCAAGAACACCGAATCTGCCGATAATATAAGCCACTGCTTTTTCATATACCACATAAAGAATGCCCAGGGGAACTGCTGCACCTATGGTACCCAGCAGTATACCTTCGATTACAAAAGGCACTCTTACAAAAAAGTCTGTAGCACCTATGAGCTTCATAATTCCAATTTCTTCCTGACGTATGGAAATACCCATGGTAATGGTATTGCTGATCAGGAAAAATGCAACAGCCAGAAGAATCAGAATAATGACAATAGACACATAACCAATCAGTTTGTTTATATTTGTCAGCATATCTGCTGCTTCCTTGGATTCATCTACCTTGCGGACACCATCCAGACTCTCTGCAAATGCCACAAAATCGCCTTGGCTCTCCACATCAGTTAAATACACATCATAACGCGCGGAATTGGCAAGAGGATTGTCCTGCTGCTCCTTAAAGCCATCTGCCATTTCCTCGTTTTCTTCCCCCAGATATACCTTACTGAAATCCTCCCAGGCTTCATCTGCGGAAATATATTCTACCTCAGACACCTCCGGACGGTTTCTGATTTCCTCGCCAATCTGGTCAATCTGTTCCTGCTTGGCTCCCTTATCAAAGTACACCAGAACTGCAACACCCTCTTCTGCAGTGTCCACAATGTAATTAAAGTTCATGACAATGGACAAAAACAGTCCGAACAGAAAAATACATGCGGACATGGTTGCCACTGATGCCAGGGAAAAACGCAGATTACGCCAGATATTTTTAAATCCCTGTTTCAATACATATGCGATTGTACTAATTCTCATTCAGATATTCACCTTCTTGTTCGTCGCTTACAATGACGCCTTTCTTCATCGTAACCACACGCTTTTTAAATGCATTTACGATTTCTCTGTTATGAGTAACGACAAGAACTGTTGTGCCGCGCTCATTAATCTCTTCCAAAAGCCTCATAATTTCAAAAGAATTTTTCGGGTCAAGATTACCGGTAGGCTCGTCAGCCAGAAGAATACTTGGTCTGTTGACCAGCGCCCTGGCAAGCGCAACTCTCTGCTGTTCACCACCGGAAAGCTGGTCTGGTTTTGATTTATATTTTTCTGCCAGACCTACCAGGGTCAGCATTTCGGGAACTCTCTTTTTAATAATGCGGGTAGGCCGCTGTATCACACGCTGGGCAAACGCTACATTTTCATATACATTTCTGTCCTTTAACAAACGGAAATCCTGGAACACAACACCTACTCCCCTGCGGTATTTTGCTACCTTTCTCCGTCTCAATTTATTGAGTACCTGTCCGTTTACCGTAATGGTTCCACTGGTTGGATCCAGCTCCTTTAAAAGCAGTTTAATCAGTGTTGACTTTCCTGAACCGCTGTTTCCTACGATAAACACAAATTCACCCTTCTCCACGTGAAGATTCATATGGTCAATAGCCGGCTGGCCCTTGCTGTATGACTTGCTCACGTCCTTCAAATCAATCATAATAACCTCCTGTTTTCCTATCAAATACAGCCTGGCTGTACTCTTTAGTAATCAAGTGTTTCCATGTATTTCATATATTTTACTACCATCAGGGCAATCTTAAAGGTAATGGCGTCCTCAAAGACACGCAGATCCAGCCCTGTACTTTTCTGCAGCTTATCCAGTCTGTAAACCAGTGTATTTCTGTGAATATAAAGCTGTCTGGAGGTTTCAGACACATTCAGGCTGTTTTCAAAGAATTTGTTAATAGTAGTAAGCGTTTCCTCATCAAAATCGTCCGGTGAATGATTGTCAAAAATCTCCCGGATAAACATTTTACAAAGAGGAATGGGAAGCTGATAGATCAGTCGCCCGATACCAAGAGAACTGTATGCAATCACATCTTTTTCTCCAAAGAAAATCTTTCCTACGTCCAGAGCCATTCTTGCCTCCTTGTAGGAACGGGAAACCTCCTTCAGTTCCTTTACAATGGTTCCATATGCGATATGGGTTCTTCCATCTCTTTCTACACCTAAAGCTGATAAAATACCATTTGCAGTTTTTTCAAGCTGTGCATAATCATCAGAAGGACTTAATTCCTTTACAATAATAATGCTCTTTTCATCTACTGCAGTCACAAAATCCCCGGCTTTTCCGCCTACAACATTTTTAATATTTTCCAGCGATCCGTAATCTCTGTCCGCACTGTTTTCCAGTATGTATACCACTCTGCGGACATCCACCTCAATGTGAAGTTTTTTCGCACGGTTGTGAATGTCTACCAGAAGCAGGTTGTCCAGCAAAAGATTCTTAATAAAGTTATCCTTGTTAAATCTTTCCTTATATGCAATCAGGAGTCCCTGTATCTGGAATACCACCAGTTTTCCCAATGTATAGGCATCGTCCCCTGCACTGTCCACAATCAGTATATACTCCAGCTGATGGTCATCATAAATTTTAAAATACTGATTTCCTTTTACTACCTGGCTGTCTGCCTGAGAATTTGCAAATTCACAGACCTCCTCTTCCCCGCATATGTTTCCGGAAAATGTACTTGCCAGAACCTTTCCGTCCATATCTGTTACACAAAAATCTGTCCTGGAGATTCCCTTTAAACCGTCCAGGGTATTTTGTAATATCTGGTTTGATATCATGCTTTCTCCTTCTTTCATCATATAGTCTGTTGATACGTTACCAATCCCATAAAATAAAAACCCTACCATATATACTAATACAAAATGGAAAAAAAATAAAGAGAAAACGTAAAATATTACATGCTTTTTTCAAAATGTAACAATTTATTCACATTTTCTCCATTTCTTCCTGGTACCTGGATACCAGCTTTTTAAAATTGTTTTTTTCCATAAGGCGGTTGAGCCAGTTTGACTTTATCCCTGTTTCCTGAAAGACCGGAAGGGAACTTCCCAGGCTGAACCACACCTTTGTATTAATCATCTTCCGGTAGCGCTTTACAAATCGTTCTGCATTGTACTCTCTGGAACAGCTCAAAACCGCCTGGGGATTCTGATTGTTAATCTCATTAATCACCCGGTCCGTCTGGTCTGCTTCCATGCCAGTCAGACTGTCTTTTCCCAGAATCATAATGTCCGGATACTGCTCCTTCAGATAAGTACAGAATTTCTCCGTATCCTCTTCTCTTTCACCCAGAATAAAAATACGATTCTTGTAAAGATTCAGAAGCCAGAAGAGAGTTCCGAAAAATCCATGCTCGGAAATTTCCTTTTCCCATGCCTCGTCCTGCAATCCGGCTGCCTCTACAATTTCAGGTTCATCTGCTACCGCCTTATCCAGAGTTTCAATATACTCCTTCAGTTCTTCATCTTTCTGCGCTGCAATCAGCAGTTTCATTGTAATTACCCCGTAGGTTGCCAGCGTATCTTCATACCAATGCTGGTTAATGCTCTCCATAATGTCTTCTGCGTAGCACTTCTCTACGGAAATCCCCATAATTTCTATCTTTTCACTCATATACATTCTCCGCTCCACACATATTCTATCAATATAGCAGAAAATCCCCCTAATATCAAGTATCTTTTTCCAATTGTTTCATAAGATACCGTCCTACAACAGGAGAAAACCCTGAAATATCCCGAATATATGCAAAATCCTTGCCGAAAATTTTCTTTTCTGCTGCCAGATCTCTCTCCTCCCCGGCAAAGACCCCCAGCACACAAATCCCCTGACTTCTTAACTTCCGCACCTCAAATCCTGTATCTTTTATGGCATATTCCCCGTAATATGGCTGGGGATTTCTGGCATTTGGACGGTTTAAAATCACATCATAAGGGCGCCCATCGCTTAACACAATCAGGATCTTATGCTCCTCTTCTCTTGCCAAAAGCCCGTATCCCGCTGCCTTAATGGCAAGTCCGTCCCTATTATTCGAGGAGGTCACATACTCAAAAATATTGCTGTTCTCGGTTCTCGGCGCATCATAATCCCGAAACTCATGAAGAATGGTATAATCCCAAAAAGTACAAAAGCTCATCACCCGATGGGCAATTCCCACATTACTCAGCGCCTCGCTTAAAATATAGGCCTGAATTGCCACCTGCCCCTGCCTGCTCCGCTGAGAGCCACTGGCATCAATCAGCACATCAACTACAAAGCTGCCCTTATCCTGCCAGAGCCTTCTCTCAAACACTCTGGCCTCCCCGGAGCGCCCGATTCTCCAGAGCCTTTTGGGCAGGATCCGACCTCTGTCTGACAGAATCTCTTCATCCTCTGCCCGCATCGCCAGGGTCTTTTTCAGCATATCTGTTAAAATGCGGATATTGTTTTTCACAATTCTGTGATTGTCATAATATTCATAAAGGTTCTTATCCTTTTGCTTTCTGGCATATTCGTACTGATAATTCCGCATTACAGAGCTTTTCAGGATACCTTTTGTAAAATACAGGCTGCAGTCCCCGTGGATTCCTCTGCACAACAGACGATTTCTGCGCTTTTCTTCTGTTTCTGATAAAAAGGTCTTTCCATAATTTCGCTCCACATAGGAATACATACGGGCAAGGGCTTTTTCGTCCACCACTAAAACCTGCTTTTTCTCCTGTGTCTGCTCTGGCTTTTCCTCTTTTTTTACTGTTTCCAGCATGTCCAGATTTGTCATGTTCTGCACTACCTGGTTTAAATAGGTTTCCAGAGTTTCCTCCAGTTCTTCCTCGTTTAAATAATCCTTCCAGGAAAACTCGGCAAGTTCTTCCAGCGTGACCGCCAACACCTGCTCCAGGGTTCCATGTTTCTGCTCAAAATACGGATCTGCAATCTCGTTATACAACTCGTCCGTTGCCCGGATAAGCTCCATGGTACTTTCTGCATGTTCCAGTCCCTCCACCCGGTCAATCCAGGCCCTCATCTGTGTTGTTGCCGGCTGTCTGCCCCTTAGCACTTCCTGAAGCAGGGCAAGTTTTAATCTGCCGGGAAGGTTTTCCTGCAAACGGGCAAAATCCAATTCCAGAATATCCTCGCAGGCTCTTCTACGGATATTGGAAACTCCTTCCCTCTCCTTTATAATCTTACCGGAAACAGCAAATTCAATACAAAGCTGCGCAAGAGTCATCAAAGGCGCTTCCATGCCATGCAGGTAAATTTTCTTCACCAGATACAGGGAAAATGCTTCTCTGTCAAAATATTTTGCAAAAGCCCCCTGCTTGATCCCATCATACAGAGCCACAAAACCAGAGCGGTCAAAGGCTGCCAAATCCGGCTTAAAATCCAGGGCATAATCTCCGCTGACGGTCCACATAAGATTTTTTATTCTGTTTTCCCGTTCCAGTTCTAATTCGTCCATAGCGCTCCTCTTCAAAATACATCTTCCGGTGTCCAGGTATCCGGAATCCTTGTCATAACCACGTCCTGTACAATTTCCTTTTCAAATACGTCAAAGCACTTGTTTACCACGCCCATCTTCACCGCGAGCGCCGGAGAAAGTCCCTGACGTATGGTTTTTAATGCCCCCAGCATACCTCTTAAATCCAGAGCTTTAGTGGTAATTTCCCCGTTCTGCGCCTTTAGCTGAAGATCCATAAACAGCCCAATCCACTGCTTCATGGCAGATTCCTTTAACTCTGGAAAACGGGATTTAAAAATAAATTCCAGTGTTTCCTGGTCCTGATTTGGCATATCAATCACCAGAAATCTGGACACCAGCGCTTCATTTAGTTCCTTTGTTCCTGCATAGCCGTAATTCATGGTTCCGATAAATCTGGAGGCAGGGTGGATATCCAGCTTGTCATAACCCGGCACATCAATGCAACGACGATAATCCAACGTCGCATGAAGCACAGAAACCGCATCGTTTTTTGCCATATTCACTTCGTCTAAAATCCCGAACCCCCCGTACTGGGCGCAACGGTAAATACTGCCCTTTCTAAGCTTTACCTCATTGTCTACAAAGGTGTCCGTCCCAATTAAATCTCCACTGTCTGTATTCACATGAAAAGACACATTATACACCGGACGTCCAAAAATCCATGCCAGATTCTCTGCCAGCACATTTTTTCCTGTTGCCTTTGCCCCTGTAAGCAAAAGGTTTTCGCCCTCCAAAAGAGCTGCAATGGACATTTCCAGCACCTCTTTTCCATAAAAAGGCATATCGGGCTTTACAATCCTTCCCTTTTCCTCTTCCGGCACGGTATATTTCCTCCGAAATTCCCGGATTCCCTTTATAAGACTTTTCTCTATGTTCTGTTCTTCCAGAAACTGTAATGTCTGCTCCATATTTTCCCTTTCTCTGCTCTTCCAAAAACCAGAGGGCTGTTGCACAAAACTCCTATTCCTGTGAAACAGCCCTCTCTTCATCTGTGCCTATACCTCAAACAGCAGGTCGCCATAAGATGGCATTGGCCAGATTTCCTTATCTACAATCATTTCCAGTTCATCGACTGGTTTTCTTAAATTTTCCATAGCCGGAATGACCTGACGGCGGTAATAGAACGCCTTGTCCTTTCCGTCCTCCATTGCCCAGGCTTCCTCTGTCACCTTGTGAAGCGCGTCTAAAGCCTCTTTTGTTTCCTTTAAAAGCGCTGAGGTTTCCCGCAGAAGTCCGGTCTGGACGTCCACATCTAAAACTCCGGCAGCTACAATGGCATTAATGGAATCTGCCAGCTGCTTTGCATAGCGGATAACCGCCGGAATAATCTGTTTGCCTGCCACATCCAGCATGGTTCTGGCTTCGATATTAATTGCCTTTGCATAGGCCTCATACTTGATTTCTCTTCTGGATTCCAGTTCTGCTCTTGTAAAAACCCCAAACTCCTCAAACAGTTTTACCGCTTTTTCTGTAGTCAGGGTATCTATGGTTTCCACCATACAGGTCAGGTTCGGAAGACCCCTTCTCTCTGCTTCCTTTACCCATTCCTTAGAATATCCGTTTCCGTTAAACACGATTCTCTGATGCTCTGTAAAATTCTTTTTCATCAGATCATGTACTGCTCTGTCAAAATCCTCTGCCTGCTCCAGAAAATCGCAGGCCTCCTTAAATGCCTGTGCCACAATGGTATTTAACACCACATTGGCAGGGGCAATAGAATCTCTGGATCCTACCATACGAAATTCAAACTTATTTCCTGTAAAGGCAAAAGGTGAGGTGCGGTTTCGATCTGTGGTATCGCGCATAAACTCCGGAATTGCCTTAACACCTGTTTCCAGCTTTTCACTCTCAATGCTGTGGTCTGCCATACCGGTGGTAATAAGCTGATTCATGACATCGGTCAACTGGTCGCCTAAAAATACGGAAATAATAGCTGGCGGCGCTTCATTTGCCCCCAGGCGGTGGTCATTTCCCACATCTGCCGCAGATTCTCTCAGCAGGTCTGCATGAGTATCCACAGCCTTCAAAACACAGCTTAACACCAGAAGAAACTGAATATTCTCATGAGGGGTCACACCAGGCTCTAAAAGATTGTGTCCTGTATCAGTTGTCAGGGACCAGTTGTTGTGCTTACCGGAACCATTTACTCCTGCAAAAGGCTTTTCATGAAGCAGACATTTCATACCGTGCTGAGAAGCCACACGCTTTAAAGTCTGCATCACAATCTGATTGTGGTCTACCTCCACATTTGCCTCTGCATAAATAGGCGCAAGCTCATGCTGTGCTGGCGCTGCTTCATTGTGCTGTGTTTTAGAGGTTACTCCCAGCTTCCAAAGTTCTTCGTTTACCTGCTTCATATAAGCAGAAACCTTCTGACGAATGGTTCCCAGATAATGGTCATCTAACTCCTGTCCCTTTGGAGGCATAGCGCCAAAAAGGGTTCTTCCGGTAAATACCAGGTCTTTTCTCTTTCTAAATTTTTCATTGCTTACCAGGAAATATTCCTGCTCTGCACCTACAGACGGAATGACCTTCTTTGCCGTAGTATCGCCGAACAGACGAAGCAGACGAAGCGCCTGGGTATTAATTGCCTGCATGGAACGCAGAAGCGGCGTTTTCTGATCAAGAGCCTCTCCTGTGTAAGAACAGAATGCAGTAGGAATACATAAGGTTGCGCCTGCTGCATCGTGGCGGACAAAGGCCGGTGATGTGCAGTCCCATGCCGTATAGCCTCTTGCCTCAAAGGTTGCGCGAAGACCTCCGGAAGGGAAGGAAGACGCATCTGGCTCTCCCTTAATCAGTTCTTTTCCGGAAAAGCTCATGAGAACCTTTCCATTGGGAAGAGGTGCCGTAATAAAAGAATCATGCTTTTCTGCCGTCACTCCGGTAAGGGGCTGGAACCAGTGTGTATAATGAGTCGCACCTTTCTCAATTGCCCACTCCTTCATCTCATGAGCAATGACATCCGCCATCTCCAAAGACAGTTCCTTTCCCTCTAATATGGTCTGCTTTAAATCCCTGTAGACTTTTTTCGGAAGACGCTGCTGCATAACCTCGTCATCAAAAACATCTTCACCAAAAATATCAGATACATTGATATATTCACTCATCTTTGTGTTCCTTCCTCTCATACGGTATAGAATCTTCCCAAACATTTTATAGCCTGAAACTGTTTCTAAGATACCGCAAAATTTTCCAGAATGCAAGTATTTTTTCTATGCCCTGCAAAAAATGCCAAGTGCCAGCAGCAAAAGGCACACGCCGCTTATCCAGGAAAAATCCCTTTTTGCTGTTTTTTGAATCCGGCTTCCCAAAAACCAGCCCGCCTTCATCATGGCAATCCCAGCGAAAAATGCCCCCACTGCAAGCAAAAGCTCGCCGGACTGCAAAAGTCCAGTTCCAATTCCTGCTGCAAGACTGTCAGCAGACAGGACAAAAGCAAGAATAAAGCCCTCTCCCGGCGTAAGGAGTTTTATGCTACCCGTATTTTTCTCCTTTTTCAAAAAAAATCCCAAAATCCGGTACATGCCCAAAAGAGTCAGCAGCAAAATTCCAAGCCACTGGGGCAGGCTTTTGGGCAGAACCGTATACAAAAAGTTCCCTGCCAGAACAGCCATACCCAGAAGCGCACTCATAATCAGATTCATTCCCGCTACAATCCAAAAAGGCATCTTTGTCCTTGTCATGCCATATGCAAAACTGACCACAAACGAATCTGTGGTCAGTGCAAGAAGCAATAAAAGCTCATCAATGATTTTTATTTCACCCATTGCATAACCCAATTTTTCTGTTTCTCTATATCATATGAAGAAACAGGTAAATCCGGTTCCTGCTATTCTTCCTCCGGTGGGTTAATCAGAGGAATTTCCTGGTTGCGCGGCAGCATAATCTGTACCGCATGCTTTATATTTTCAATTTCCACAACACTGTGCTCTCCCCCAAATTCTCCGTCCAAAGTCCATGAAATTTCTTCTTCACAGCTTATGCGAAGTGTTGTGGTCTTAAAAATCTCTATCATCTTGGAATCACCGGGACCTACCAGGGACGCAATAATTTCGTTTAATTCCAGAATATTTTTAGGCTTGCGAATAAGCATAACCTCAAATACCCCATCGTCCAGCATAACGTCCGGTCCTGTCAGACGCTTAAATCCACCGACAGAGGTGGCATTGCTCACCATTCCAAAAATAAACTCTCCGGAAAATTCTCCTTCATCACTTTTTACGTTCAGATTATAGGATTTTATGTTAAACAGCCTCTGTGTTCCTTCCAATATATAGGCTGCATGTCCTAAAATGTTTTTCATGTCCTGATTCGTTTCATAGGATACGTCCGTAAACAGACCAAAGGCTGCAATATATACGAAATAATCATCATTAAAACGTCCCACATCAAAGGCGTGAGGCAGACCCTCCACAATATCTGTGGCTGCCTGGAGCATATTTTTCGATATATGAAAGCTGTTGGCAAAATCATTGGTACTTCCTGACGGAATATATCCAATGGGATTTTTATACCCTTCCATCAGAATCCCTGTTACAATTTCGTCCAAGGTGCCGTCCCCGCCGCTTGCCACCACAATATCATATTCTGCGGCCTTGCGTCTTGTTACCTTTAAGCCATCCATATAAGCTTGTGTAGGATGAACCGTTACCTCGTACCCGCCTTTTACAAAAATATCCAAAATGTCCATAAGACGGTTTTTAATACTGCCTTTCCCGGACCGGGGATTAAATATA
>ENA-ORTP01001190-ORTP01001190.1-human-gut-metagenome-genome-assembly--contig:-NODE-1190-length-28180-cov-30.243804_pt1 | contig 28180 bp, 26 predicted proteins | sample MGYA00241913_ERZ509190 | MGnify/ENA primary metagenome ERZ509190 (study PRJEB26280, sample SAMEA2338839) | human gut metagenome | biome: human gut; feature: human-associated habitat; material: faeces...
ATAAGGGTTTTAACTGCTCGGTTATTAATCCTATCATCACTAAGAATAGCACAAATATCAACATACGAAAAGTACATAATGACCGTTTTGATTCTAAAAAAGCGGCTTTAGTTGGTTTGAAGCCTGATCTAAAGGTTTCTCTTATGCCTTCTGACCTTGCTTTGAACTGCCGCAATCTCTGTCGTGAATACTACGATTTAATGGATAACCGCAGTGCTTACGTGAACAAGCTTCAAGGCGAATTGCGTATGGCTTTCCCACAGTATCTTGGTATATTCTCCAAGATTACAGCCAATACATCTCTTACATTATTGGAAACTTATACATCTCCATCTGCCTTTATTGAAGCAGACCCGCAAGAGATTATTGATACCATTAAATCAACTGCACGTTTTGGAGTTGCATATGCTGCCAGCAAATACAATGCCATTATTCAAGCCGCTCATGATGCTAATGAATTTGGCTATATTTTAGACAGCAATATCAAACGTATTCGTTTATATATCAGCTTCATCCGTAAGTACGACGAAGAAATCAAAAACATTCTCGATGCTATGCATGAGCTTATTGATGCCAATGAAGAAACTGACTTCGTCAAACAGATTCACTTAGTTGAAACGTTCAAAGGCGCTGGTTTCTTATCTGCTGTAACTCTCATGGGAGAGATTGGTAATTTCTCTGCTTTTTCAAAACCCAAGCAACTTTTCGCTTATTTCGGTCTTGATCCAGCAGTAAAACAATCTGGTAAATTCGAAGGAACTAAGATTCAAATTTCCAAAAGAGGATCTGCTATAGCCAGACGAGCTATTCATACACTGACTTTACAAAGCATCAGCACATCCCGTACAGGAGAAGCAAAAAATCCGGTACTCCGTGATTACTATCTGAAGAAATGTGAATCAAAACCTAAGCTTGTAGCAATGGGTGCCGTTTCACACAAGGTGTGCAATATGATATTTGCAATACTCAGAGATAACAAACCTTTTGAAATCATTACTCCGCAGGAGCATATTCAACAATACAATGCTGCTAAATGCGACATAGCTGCATAAAATACTGTTAATCCAACGAACCAATATCTTTTTTTGCAAAATGATATTTTCACCAAGGGATAAGTGTACCCTTTTTTATGGAGAAAATATTTTTCATTTATCTATTGACATTTATTAGCTGGACTTTTCCTTTTTCCAACAAAAGCAAAGCCCCTGTTCAGTATCTATTCTACCGAACAAGGACTTTGTAATCTCTAATTTTAATGTGGAATACTCCTAAGAAATTCCTAAGATTTATTTGAAAGAGGGAGTGTTACCGTAAATGTAATTTCTTCTGCTTGGCTCTGTACTGTGATTTCTCCGCCATGCAGGTTTATAATTTCTTTTGCAATCGAAAGACCTAAGCCCGCGCCACCTGTATCAGATGTTCTTGCTTCATCCAAACGGTTGAATTTATCAAAGATTTTGTTTAACTGTTCTGACGGGATCGTAGGACCATGATTTTTGAAAATTACGACAGCATGGCTACCTTTCTTGTATGCAATTATGTTAATTTCAGTGTTTGCATAGCAGTATGATGCTGCATTTCTCAACAAATTATTGAAGACCCTGGCAAGTTTTTCCGGATCACCAATAACGGTTAAATCATCCTGCATAGATATTTGGGTTGTATTGCCTTTTCCAGAGAGTGCTGGGTAAAAATCATCAATGACTTGGGACAATAAGGCATACAAATCAACCGGCTGCTTTTTCACTTGAACAGTATTTGTATGATAACGTGTAATTTCAAATAGTTCATTGATTAAAGTTTCCAATCGCTCCGATTTATCCAGTGCAATCCTGATATATTTTTCTTTTTGTTCCTTCGTCATATCATGCACTTCATTAAGTAAACTCAAATATCCGATTATTGTTGTTAATGGGGTGCGAATATCGTGTGCCAGATACATAACTAACTCATTTTTCTTTGTTTCTGCCTCTTTTACAGCCTGCTGGTTCAATAGGACAGACATTTTGATCTGGTTCATCTGGCTTTCGACTTCCCGGAGTGGCTCTGATAGGGCAATTGTATGATCGTTCTGCTCATAGACAATCTCCGTTGCACTGATAACCTCATTCAAATATCCCCAAGGTTTTTTCCAATAGAAATAAAAAATTCCTATGAAGCCAAAAATAAGATAAACTGCAAAGATAACATCTAGACGCCCTAAAATCCATGTGCTGATGGGTGATGAAAATAACACTAAAACATAATTTGAAAGCAACATAACGGCAAAACCGATTATCGTATACAATGACAAAAGTAGGAATAGACGCAACCAAAGTCGTTTTTCTATGGAGTAACAATTATTCTTCAATGATTTTCACCTCCGTCAGTTTACCGCAAGTAAGAGCAACAGTCCTCCAACAACTATTACTGTTATAATCGCAGCGAAAATAATAATTACTTGGTCTATTCGTTTTTTGTTCCGAAACAGCTGGATGGCTGCTTTATATAGAATAATACCGAACAGACCTCCACAAATATTTGTAATCATGTCTGTAATATCTGCCCGGCCGATTGCTAAGACATACTGGCAAATTTCCAGTAGCAAACTTACCATGGAAATCAAAAGCAATTTCACGCTAAAACGACTTTTTGGAAATAATAAACATAGATATATTCCAAAAGGCATAAAGATCATCACATTCTCTAAAACTTCTGTTGCGTGAAAAGTAACTTCATGTTCATAATAAAATGGAATTAGATTTATTTCTCGTACTTGATCTAAGTCAAGGATAGAAAATTGCAACTTAAATAAGATGATCCATATCAAGAGTGCCAAATATACCAAAAATAGAATTGACACAGTATAATTCAGCTTTTCCTTTTTCTTCATTTCAATCTCCAATCATAGGCGGGTTATATCTTATATCCAACACCCCATATCGTTTTAATATATTGTGATTTTTCTGTCGTATCCTGCAATTTTTCTCTTAAATGCCGGACGTGGACAGTGATTGTGCTGCTATTTTTGCTGTAATATTCGTCTTTCCATACCAGATGAAATAAATCTTCAAGGGTGACAACTGTTCCTTGCCTTTCAAGCAAAATACGCAAAATAGAAAATTCCGTCGGTGTCAAAAAAACAGGGGTTCCGTTTAATTTACATTCATATGTTTGTGTGTTAAGCATTAACTTTTCATATGTGAGTATGGAAGGAGAATGTTTTTCAATCTGCACTGGTGTGTATTTTTTATATCTTCGTAACTGAGCTTTCACTCTTGCAATCAACTCAAGAGGTCGAAATGGTTTTGTTACATAATCGTCTGCCCCCAAAGTTAGCCCCATAATTTTATCTGTCTCCTCATCCTTTGCCGTCAACATAATAATAGGATAGGTATATTTCTCTCGTATTTTCTGACAAAGAGAAAAGCCGTTAATATCCGGCAGCATTATGTCAAGAATAGCCAGATCTATTTCCTGGCTTTCAATACAGTCTAAGGCTTCTCTTGCCGAATAAAATTTGTAAACATCATAGTTTTCATTCCGAAAATAAACTTCTAATAAATCTGCAATATCGTGTTCGTCGTCTACAACTAAGATTCTTTCAGGCATCCAATCCCTTCCTCTCATACAGCATAACTTTTTTATAGTATACCAATAACCTTTACAAAAATCTCAATGAATTGCATCAGATTTTATTAAGATTTTCCTAAGCCCGCAAACATGGTAGTTTATATCTCAAATAATACAACTTCCAATGTATCTATTATATTTGTTCCTGTGATGATAGTACAAGACTAGAAATATGAATAATAGCGTGTAAGTACAAGTCATATCCAGAGGTAACTATGTCCCTGAAAAAAGAGGATGAACACCGGCAGAAAAGATACTTCCTGGCTACACATTTAGGACGATAAAAGTCCACGAATTTCTTCAATCTTAATATGCTTATGAAATTCCCAAACATTCTAAAATCCTGCATATTTTCCCATCTGGTCTAATGAATCAATTCTTCACTTCTGGGAGTATGCCATATTCCCACAAATGGCTATATCATCTTCAATAACAATGATTTTATTCCTACTGTTTCATCTCCTAATGATCACTGTTTCTTGGATGAGGCACAAGAGTTCTGCATATCTAAACTTTTCAAATACCCCTCTCCCCAACTGCACATTGCTTCCAATACAGGAATGATACTTTTTCCAAAAGATGTTAAAGAATAGATTGTTTTAGGCGGCTTTTCAGGAATAACTTCTCTTAATACCATCCCATCGTTTTCCAAATCACGAAGCTGCTGTGAAAGCATTTTAGCCGTTGCTTTTGGAATAAGTCGTTGCAATTCCATGTAATGAAGCGGGGTATCCATTAAATGCCAAAGAATAAGCGGTTTATATTTCCCACCTATCAAAGATAATGTCGCTTCTACAGGACAGTTAAATGGCTCTTGTGGCCGCTGCATAATAGTTCTCTCCTTTCAGATCTAGGCACTTTCCTTTTGGGAACTATCTTCCCGGAAAGTACATTCTTGTAGATTATACTGGTGGTGTTACAATATAGTCAATGGTTGATTTGATAATCTCCCAAATATATAAAGAAAGAGGAATTTAAAATTATGGAATTACTTGAAACTGCAAAGAAACGATTCTCTGTCCGTAGCTATACGGATCAGAAAGTAGAGCCGGAAAAATTAAATAAAATTCTGGAGGCTGCCCATGTTGCTCCGACAGCAGCCAACCTTCAACCGGTTCATCTAATTGTAGCCCAAAGCGATGAAGCACTCGCAAAAATAAGCATGGCAGCAAATATCTATAATGCCCCATTAGCAATCATTGTCTGTGCAGATCACAACAAAGCGTGGGTACGTCCTTTTGACCGGAAACAAACTGGAGATATTGATGCATCCATTTTAACAGACCATATGATGCTTCAGGCAACAGAATTAGGGTTGGGAACCGTATGGGTATGCTTTTTTAAACCAGATGTAATCAAAAAAGAATTTCAACTGCCAGATAATTTGGAACCAATCAATATATTAGTCATCGGGTATGGAAAAGAAACCCCGGCAGACTCAGAACGTCACGTTACTACCCGTATTTCTATGAAAGAATTGGTTTCCTACGACTATTTGTAAAAAATCGTAATTGTATTTCTTTAGAGAGTGTATGTAAAGGGTCGTAAAAATGCTTCACAGAATTGTGACCTGCATGATTGCGGCTCTTTTGTTATTCGTTTACTCTCAAAACTGTAAGTGTAATTGAATCCTTCTATTGTTATAATTTAATTGTATTCCAAGTAAATCCCATTCTGTAAAATGCAAGTTTCCGAAATATTTCCGAACTTCCTCCACTCCATTGTTCTCCAAAACAGGAAATGTTATAATTTGAAATGAACAACAGAATAAAAGTGTCTTCGGGGCAGGGTGAAATTCCCGATTGGCGGTAAAGTCCGCGAGCGTAAAACGCACGATTTGGTGCAATTCCAAAACCAACAGTATAGTCTGGATGAAAGAAGATATGGTTAGGTTTCCACAGATCATGGGAGCTACTTCTCATTTTGTGGTCTAATTATGATATTAGCACCTGAAAGACATTTTCTTTTGGGTGTTAATTTTTTTACCATGGAGGTACTCAATCATGAACACTAAAACAAAAAAAATCACAACTATCGGTATGTTATGTGCTATTACTTATGTTGTAATGGTTATAGGCAGGATACCTGTTATTTTATTTTTAAAGTATGATCCATCTGATGTTGTCGTGACTTTGGGAGGTTTTATTTGGGGACCAATGACTTCCTGCATTGTATCTGTTATTGTGGCAACGATCGAAATGTTAACAGTAAGTGATACCGGAATATTGGGTTGTATCATGAATATAATACAAACACTATCTTTTGCGTGTACGGCATCTGTTATTTATAAAAAAAAGCACACTTTATCTGGTGCAATAATTGGACTGGCATCTGGGTGGCTGATAACGGTTATTATTATGCTACTGTGGAATTATTTAGTGACACCGCTTTATATGGGATATCCTAGAGAGGCTGTTGCAGAATTATTGTTTCCTGCCATTCTTCCCTTCAACTTATTAAAAGGCGGATTAAATGCATCCATTACATTTTTACTGTATAAACCCATAGTTACTGCATTGAGAAAAAGCAGCTATATTTCTACTGTAGAAAAAGAAGAAAAGCAAAAACATACTGGACTGTTTATATTGGCAGGTTTTATTATTACAACTTGTATTTTGATTATTTTATCGATGAAAGGAATTATATGAGAGGATTAAAATGAAAGAAAATTTGAAACCTATATATACACTAACAGGAACTGTTGTGCATGGCAAGGGTATTGGAAAGCATGTTGGAACACCTACCGCAAACTTAGAAATAGAAAAAAATACAATCTTACCGGAATCAGGCGTATATGTAGCCACTGTTCTCATAGATAGGAAAAGATATTATGGTATTACTCACGTCGGAATGCGACCTACACTTGATAACGATAATACTATTTCAATCGAAACACATATTTTGGATTTTGATAGGGATATATATCGATGTACGATAACTGTTAACCTATATAAAAAGTTAAGAGAAGTAAAAAAATTTAATGAATTATCCTTATTACTTGAACAAATAAGAAGTGACCGATTATCGGTACAACAATTCTGGGGGTTAAAGCAAATAAATCATACCCTATGCATGGATCTTAAAAGTCATTGCGTAATGATAGATCAACAGGAAGTGTATTTATCAACAAACGAATTTGAAGTCCTTTATATGTTGTACTCGTCTCCTCAAACCACATTTACCAAAAAAGAGATTTATGAAAAGATATGGAATGAACCTACAAATAACCATTTACACGCAGTAGAAAACACAATTTTTCAAATACGTAAAAGACTAAAACCATATTGCAAGGGACAAGAGTATATAAAAACAGTAATTGGATATGGTTACAAGTTTAATTCCAAGTAACACGAAGCTGACCAGTCAACGGTAAGCAAAGCATGTCCACCGTTGACTGGCTCTTGGGCTTTACTGGTGAATCAAGGAACGACAGTAAAAAAGTGATGCCCCCTTTCTGCAGACCTTGCCCTGATACTGTAACAGACGTAAGGAAGAAAATTCTATTATGAATATGAAAATGAAAAGTATTTGCTCTTATTTTGGATTATAACACTTGAACATTGAAAGATATTCTCTCTAAACATAACCTTATCTAAAAGGTTATTCCTATTTTATATTCGTTAAATGCTGTATCTTTGTTACTTTGCATCTTAAAATTAGTCTGGTATCCGAAGAAGAACTACAGGTAGACAATATGATTTCCTCTGGCCAGTCGCAAGACACATCGTTTTCCAAAGCATATATATCATCCCGCATGGACACTTTTTCACACGCTGTTATCTCCAAATGCAAGGTTTTTTCAGGTAGATACAGATATGCAGAACCAGAGTTCTTCCGGAACACAGAATCCTGATACTGCTTCAGATTACTGAACATACTGCCGTCTTTCATATTATGACCGTATAAGATCACGCGCCGATCTGTAAAATCATCATGGTTTCTATAATCCAGAAAGATACTTCCTGCCTTATTGTTTTCTTTTTGAAAAGTGTGATACAGGTAATACTCGTTATCTTCTCCCTGTACCACAGGATAATCCACCCCTATCCCCGGAATCTGTATCCAGGCAACTAGATCCTCATTGATTTTACGAAGTCCTTCAAAATCAATTTCCTTCCCTGTTTCCTTTTCCGGTTCATCTCCTGTCATTTTTTCCGGCTGACATACAGGAACTTCTTTTATGTACGCCTTCAGTTCTTCATATTCTTTCTGTCCATCATAATATTCTTTCCCTATATCTATCAGTTTTACAGCTGCAATTCCAAAGACTGCAATACAGAGCAGTAAAATCATCTTTTCTCCTATATGACGCATCTCTTTTCCTCCAATAAAAAAAGAGATTGCCACCCACAATTTTAAAGTGACAATCTCCATCGTTACATGTTACATTTTTTCAGCATTATCGTTTATCTTCTCCTTCTGCGGATACGGATTACTATAACCACAATGCCAAGTATCGCCGCTGCCATAATAATCACCGGGATCCATATCTTTGTATGATCACCGGTTTTTGGCGCATCCGGCGGAGGTGTTCCAGGCTTTCTGGTATTTTCAATTTCTTTTGTCACCTCAATGAGTTTTGTCTCATCATCCTGATAATCGAATACCACTTCCACCTCCTTTGTGTTTGCTTCATAGCCTTCTAACGGTTTCGTTTCCACAAGAACATATACAATCGGTTCTACATATTTGCCCTCTTCATAAACTGCAATCGGCAGTTCTTCACTCTTTGCAGTTCCATCCTCGCCGGTCACCAGTGTTCCAACTACTTCCCCAGTAGCTTTATTGCGAAGTTCAAATTCTACACCTGCAAGCGGAGCCTTATTTTCCGCATCTGTCTTCTGAACCAGGAGCTGACCGGATGGACGTTCATCTTTCATCTCTACTTTCTGGATTTCTCCCGTTTCTTCTACAACAAAAGGAACATCTGATACAACAAGATATCCTTCCGGGGCTGCCTCCTCATGCAGGATATATTCGCCCGGTTCTAACGCATACACTTTATGCGGCTCTTTTTTGGAAACCCATTCTTCTACTATTTCCCCGTCTTTATCAAGGATCTGAAGTTTTGCCCCTTCTACTTCCTTTTCATCTGTAATATCAGTTTTTGTGATTTCTACTACTGTCGGCTGATTTTCAATCTCTTTTGTAAGCGTGATAACCTCCAGTTCTGGATTCTGATAGGTTGCATCAAAGGACCATGTATCTTCTGTTTTCAGATATCCCGGTGCTGCCTCCAGTTCTTTTACCAGATATTTTCCATGTGGAAGGTCAACGTCAAAGTGAATGCTTCCGTCTTCTGCGGACTCTGTTTTTGCAATCAGAGTACCCGATTCTATAAGTACATTATCTGCAAGATCAACAATATCTTCCTCCGCATACAGTCCAAATACTGCTCCCTGTACAGGCTCTTTTGTTTCTTTGGACAATTTCGTAAGAACAAGCTCTATCTTCTGGCGCTTATTTTCAAGTTCCATAGAAACATAATCTACCGCTACTTCCTGTCCCTGATACTTAATTTCAAATTCTTTTGCTTCAGGATCCAGAACAAAATGATGATTTCCAACATCTGTTTCCTTCAGATAATAGGAACCAACCGGCAGATTGTGAAGTGATACAGTTCCCTCTTTTCCGGTTACAAGTTTTGCAACAAGTCCATCTTTTTCATACAACACTTTGCGGTTACCTGCTTCATCTTTCTGTCCATCTGGTGTATAAATCGTTTCTTTTGCATAAACTTCAAAGGTTATACCTTCTGCTCCCTTCTTCTCATATTGGAACATATAGCCGCTGTCTTCTTCTATGACTTCCTCTTTGCCGAAAAATTCACTGATAGAATTTATTGTGCCTGCGATGCCATTTTTCATTTTTGTAAGAAGGGAATCTTCCACATTCTTAGCACCCACAAGATCTTCCCCTGTTTTCTTGATTGTCAGACTGCCTACCGCTTCGTCGTTTTGCTGTCGAACTACGACAATATATTTTCCGGTTTCTTCCTCTACTTCATAAGCTGTTTCGGAATTCACAGTGATCGTAATGAAATCGCGCTTTGCATCTTCATAAGCGCCTGTCTGTGACAACTGGTTTAATGGAATATCGCCCTCTCCGTCTTTCAACGTCATTTCATACCCTGGCTGTACATATAAATCAGGAGCTTTTACTTCTTCTATGCGGTAAGTTCCCATCTTTAACTGCTCCGGTGTCATAAGATAACCTTCGTCATTCGTTTCAAATACATCCAGTTCTTTTTCTTCCGGATAGCGCACCTTCATTGTCACATATTCTTTCTTTTTCACATCATAGATTTTATATTGTGCGTGATTATTTAATACCGGAAGATGTGTCTGTGCATCTTCCTTGATAATCTTAAGGAAAAACTGGATCGGTCTATCATCAAAAACACGCCAGGGCTGCGGTTCCCTGCTATCTTCGGTAATGGTTACAAGGAATGGATTGATGGTCTGGAGATTTTCTGGAGTTGTAGATTCAAAAACCACATATTTTCCATATGGAAGTTCTGGAGAACGTACAAATCCTTTCTTGTCTGTAAACAGTTCTTCCACCGAAACTTTCTTACCATTCTCGTAATAATGTGCCGTTTCATCTTCTGAATAGTCATAGCCGATAAAATCCTCTGCTTTGAAAGCATTTCCTTCCGATGGTTTCAGACTTCCATCTTTTACACCTTTCAGATTCTGGATCAGAAATACTTTAAATCCAGCACCTTTCAAAAGCTCTGTTTCTGTCTGGTTTCCATCCTCTGAAATCTTGATCAGTTCAAATGCCTGTTTTTTTACCGTTTCTTTCACTGTCACATTCCGATGCACGATTGCAACATCCTGTCCTTCATAACCAACTTCCACTGGATAGGCAGTTTCATCCAAAAGATAGCCCTCTCCAGGTGAGATTTCTTTTACATAATAATTTCCCAGATACAGATTCGTAAAATCAACTTTTCCATCTTTGATCACGCCCTGCGCAACCAGATCATCTTTTTTATGGACGTCTTCTGACTTCCCATTCGGATGTTGGATATCCTCTGCTGCATAGAGCCCGTAAACTGCACCATCTAAGTCTGCATCTCCCTGGCTGATATATTCTTCCGCATCTTTATCAATCTTAAACACATGGATTTCCCCTCGAACCTCTTTATTGGAAAACGTATGCGAAAATTCATATGTATAAGTTTTATCATTCTCATACTCAAACAGGAAATCATACCGGTCAGAACTCATATAATAAGATTCCGGAGCCTGAATCTCTTTCAAATAATAGCGGAAATTGATAGGAATATCTGAATGAAAAGCCGCAGCTCCCTCTTTATCAGAAGTGACCTTCTCAATCAGGGTATCCTTTTTTACCACTACTTTTCCTTCTGCATTGATAATGTCTTCACCTGCATACAGACCGAATACAGCACCCTCTAAAGTCACTTTGTCATTTTCCGATTTCTTTACTGCCTGGACCTTTACCTTTGGTCTGTCATTGATATAAGTTGTCTCCTCCTGTACCAATTCCACCGTCTGCCCGGCATAAGAAAGAGTCACATACTGTGTGCGTTCTGCCTCTGTCTTTCCGATAGTTAGGTCTGCTGGCGCCTTCTGCTCTACAATCTTATACTTTCCTAAATGCAGTTCTTTACTGGTAATGCTTCCGTCTGCTTTTGTTGTCAACTGATCTACCAATTCACCGGATTCATAAATAGGTGTCTTCTGATCCTGACTTACAATTTTTTCTGCTGCATAAATAGAATAACTTGCCTCTCCAAACGGAACCGACTGATATTCAAATTTAAGATTTCCTTCCTGTCCGGATACAGAAGAAAGAACCTCTCCGCTTTTTCGAATTGTGATTTTCCCCTTCTGTTCCTCATTTGAAATAGTCAGGCTCTGTGTTTTCCCTGCCTGCAGCTTCACATTGAAAGCCTCCGTATTCAGCTTATATCCATTGGGAACGGATATTTCTTTGAGATATACCGTTTCCTGTGTCTTAGGAATTTCTACCTGCGTTTCTCCTTTTTCATTTGTTGCCGGCATTTCTGTAATCAGCTTGGTGCATTCTTTGTCACTGTAAATTCCAAAAACTGCACCTGCAAGATTTACATTTGTCACATTATCCTTTTTCATAACCTTGACTTTTGCATAATCCATCCATTTTACTTCAAAACTGACCGAATCGCTTTCTTCTTCAAAGAATGTGCCATATCCAATATCCTGAGTAGAACCGCCTGTAGAGACCACAAGAGTTTTCCATTGGGTTCCCATTTTTCCCGCTAAGGAACCGGAGTTCCATGTTCCGGTCACAGTCATCGGCGCACTGAAATAAAAATTTGTACCACCGGGAATTTTTACATTTCCGTTTTTCGTGCTGCCACCGCTATGATACGTTACATTTTCCGGCAGATTCAATGTAATATAATTCCGATGATCTCCCTGCAGCCGAAATTCTTCTGTCCGCTGCACTCCATTGCTTTCGTATGCTTTTGTCGAAGTTGGGGTAAGATCAATGGCTGCTTTAGGTGGCGCTTCCAGCCCATTTAGATACTGAATGTAATCCCATAATCCTGAAGCCTTGACGCTTTCAAAAGTACACCCGTAAAATCCATCTGTACCGCAATACGCATAAGAAGCTGCAATATGTGTAAAGATATATTTCAATTTCCAGTCAAAACTCGGCATATAACTGCCAGTAATATCTCCAGGTCCTCCGTATCCATAATAAAGAACTTTCTGCAAAGCCAGGTTACTTTCAAAGATATTTGCCACATAATCACTGGACGGTGGCGAAGATTTTGCAGACTCCAGACAATATGCCACATGCCCATTCACCGTAAAATAAGTGGTAGAATAATTTCCTAAATTAGATGGATACGGAAGTCTTTCTCCTACGACCAGATTCACATTGACAGATCGGTTTTCTGTCATGGTTTCTGGTACTACCGATAAAAAAGAGGCATTCTCCGCAGATACATCCAGCTTTAAGTTCTCCGCATTCTCCGGCACTTCCGGCGCTTCTGTCAGTACAGGTTCCGGGTCAGGGTCACTTTCCTCTGTATCCTCTTTTGAACTTTTCTGATTACGGTCTGCTCTTTTGTTCTCTGGTTCACGAGGTCTGACTACAATTTTTCTTGTCAGTTCATAACACGCTCCTTTTTCCGGTGTAACCAGATAAGTTGCAAGGTATGTACCAGGGCGGTCTGCAAAAAATCCCTGTCCATCTTCGCTGACAACATCCATGAATACAGCTTTTTCACCTTTTTTCAAGGCAAGCCCCGTAAAATCTTTTTCGATTTCAAATGATTCCCCCTGCTCAATCGTCAAAGTTTCGGCGGTGATCTGTTTCTCATTCTCATCGCCTTTTTCCTCCTTTATTACATTTGTCTCCGATTCTGCTATTCTGCCTTTTGATGCCGCAAATACGGCATTCTCAGACGGAATAAGTGCAGAACAGGATAAAAGAAAAGCCAGCGTTCCCGCCAGCCATCTGTGTTTTCTATGTTTCAATTGCAACGCTCCTTTCCTGTTGGTTTTTGAGTGTGATTGTGTATTCTTATTTCCCCGAATCTTATGTAGGGCGTTCCCGTATGTGCATATGCTTCATCTCCTTTCCTCTGGCTCATAAATCAGGCCATAAAAAAACGGAACTGCACTCTTACAGTTCCGCTTTTTTATCACCTGATTGTTTTGGGACGTATCATGAATCTGCCAGTTTTACTTTGCATCGTTTCATATAACACGCAATCCCGTATTTTAAAATTTTATCCACTCCGTTCTCCCGGAGTTCCTCATCATATTTCTTTTCCTCTATCTGCTGTAGTGCCCGTTCACAAGCCTGATCAAGATTTCCGTCATTGGCATACTTAACTTCGATAAGGATAACCGTTTCACTGTTTTCGGTTTCAACGAGGATATCGCTGTATCCTTCACCGCTTTCCTGATTGGACGATACATACCATTCTTCCTTCACACCCAGGATTCCAAGCAGTATCCCATGATAAAAGTTCTCCTTACTTGCTTTTTTCACAAACGTATCCCGGATACTGATGGTCTTTTTCAGGTAGCTTTCAAAAATTTCTCCTACCTTCGTTTCCTCACCGTTTTTCAGGGCATCACAGAATCGGCTTAATGTATCGCCGTCCTTTGCAACGCTCTCTTTAAAGTATTCCATGATCTGTGTTTCAAAAATATCCCGGATTTCCAGATTCGGTATCGCAAGTTTATACCGTTTTGCATCAACTCTTCCACGCTGTGTCAAATATCCCGTCATAAACAACAGGCTCCAGACGTTCTCTACCGACTGATACATTTCCGGATAGACAAGCTCCTGATGAATCTCTTTTATAATTTCCTCTCCGGCGAGCAAAGTTTCAATCTCACGCTTGGTTTTAAAATTACCGGACATTTGAATGAATTTCTTGACGGCATCATTACTGCTGGTGTTGATCCAATAATTTTCCGGAAAAGAATCCGCATGGTCTTTTAATTTATCACAGTAATTCAATACATCCCAGGGACAGTACACTTCTACGCCGCCAAACTGATACCCGTCATACCAGTTCTTTACTTCTTCATAATGATCCTCGATTTCATAATACTTCAGCATTTCTCTTACTTCCGTATCTGTAAAACCGAAATATTCATCATACCGTTCATCTGTAATGGACAATACTTTCAGGTTATTAAGTCCCGTAAAGATACTTTCTTTTGAAATACGCATGCATCCTGTCATCACTGCAAATTTCAGGCTGTCATTCGTTTTCAATGCCTGTTCCAATAAACTACGGATTAAAAAGATCATCTGATCATAATACCCGTTTTCAAATGCTTTTGCTAATGGAACATCATACTCATCAATCAAAAGAACTACTTTTGTTCCGTAATGTTTCTCCAATAATTCCGATAATATTTTCAATCCACCACAAAATGCAGCCTCACTCATATTATTATTCAAAAGTTCCTTATATTCTAACTTGTCATAATCACTTAAGGCGTCACTCCCCAAAAGAAACTGAACATTACGGGCTACTTTTTTCATGATTCGAACCGCAAAATCAAATGCATCCTCATAAGTGGCTGCATTGATTCCTTTCAGGGAAATTGAAATAACCGGATATTTCCCCATATACTCTTCACACAGTTTTGTATCTTTTGAAATTTCCAATCCATCATAGATACTCTGGTCTCTCTCTATGGAAAAAAAGTGTTCCAGCATACTCATATTTAAGGTTTTCCCGAAACGTCTTGGTCTGGTAAAAAGATTTACCATTCCACCGTTACGGATCAGTTCTGAAATCAGCCCCGTCTTATCCACATAATAATAGTTATCGTTAATAATCTGCTCAAAATTTTCCAATCCCACCGGAAGGCGTTTTTTTTCTTCACCCATGTTATTCACACTCCTTCTCTGTTGGTTATATTATAACAAAGATCCGCACAAAAGCCTATACCTAACTTTGCTCATAATTCCCGTAATTCCCAGTCATCAATGCCTTTGTAATTTTCCTGCCAGTAACCTTCGTCATCCGTATCCCAAACCGCACGCTTACAGATTAAATCCAGCTTTTCACAAATCTCATAGAGTTTCAGGCAGCCCTTCCGAATATGATTTCGTTTTTCCCTCTTTTTCGGACATTCTCCATTACTGCCTTTACATTTTTCACAAATTTCTTTGTAAACATGGTCACAGTCTAACCGCATACATTTATCCATATCATTTGCTTCAATGACTACTTTTACTCCTTGTTTTTTTAATCGGTTCAGTGACAATTCCAGTTCTTTGTAATTGGATACGCCTGGATTTCCAAGATATGGCTGCCCGGTTCTCTGAGAAGCTGCTTCGGCTTTTAAAACACCCTCTGTCACATAAACTACAGGAGATTTCAAAGTACCGGAAAGGCTTACCGGACTTCCGGGGGAACAACCTTTTTCCATCTTAGCGCTACTGAGCCATACATATTTCCGTTTCTGAAAAGGATTATCCAAACGAATCTGAAATGCAACAAGCAATCCTTCATCAGTCCACACCGGACAAAGATACCCTTGATTCTTTTCATAAAATGAAATTTCCCAATCTCCTTGATAATTCACGAAGAACCCCGGTACTCCTTCCAGTCTACATCCCCGTTTGATCAGTTTTCTCGCTATCGCAACAGATTCTTCAGGACTGGTGCTTTTATAACCCGCATTTTCCATATTTGCAATTTCCTGTTGGGTAAGTCCCCTCTTCAATAAATCCTGCTTATGTCGTGGCAGCAATCGCAACAAAGTTATAAGTTCCCGATACGTATGATCCCGCCTCTCATAATCTGCAGGTTTTGCCAGGGATTCTTTCTGCTTCTTTTTCTGACGATGGATTTCCAGTTTCTTTGCGATCTGTTCTCGTACACCAAAATGCAGTGTCCTTTGGATCTCATGGTATGCTTCTTTATAACGTTCTGTCCCATATAATCCAGTCAAATCCGCATATAACGTCAGCATATTTCCCGCCGCATCACAATGAAAACAATGATAGATATTCGCCATTTCACCTTCTTTATATACGACAAAATTGCATTTTCCCCTTCTGTCTCCGCAAAACGGACAGACCACATTATACGAAGCCTCATCACCACCAGGAAGTCTCTCAATTCCCAAAATCGTTCCTACATCTGTAATTGTAAATGGTGTCATATTCTTTTCCCCAAAAGAACATGGTCCCTACAAAGGAACCATGTTCATGCAACTGTTATGCAGCCCTAAGCTCTTCCGATTCACTTTGATAATCCAGAAGTGTTTTTGCCGCTTTTACTAACTCTTTATTCGGACCCTTATACTTATTTACGATCCATTTCATGGTTTCTGTGCCCTTCACTCCGGATTCCATCACCTGTTCCATCGTTTTTCCTTTGAACACGCCAAAGTCACACACGAATTTCTTCGCTGCTTCTACTTCCGAATCCGATGTGTCATCTTCCAGTTCCTCCTGAAGTTCTTCCATAAAATCAGCATCTTCTTCAAATGGAACTTCTTCTGCATTTACCGGGATGAATCCATCCGTATTTTCTGCTTTTTCTACCAATGATGCTTCTTCTGATTCCGGTTTTTCTTCCGTTTTCGGTTTGATCGTTTCATCTTTTCCATCAAAGCTCGGTTTATTTTCCGAATGCTTTTCTGCTTTTTCCTGTGGGCGTGATTCTGCATCTGATTTCATTTCCAACTGTTCGCAGTCTTTGACAATCGGTGCATTACCTAACAGCGGTTTCAGTTTTTGACTTCTTTTAGAAGAAACAACTGACTTTTTTCCTTCTCCGTTGGAAGTTTGCTTACCTTCTGCCCGCTTAGTACTCTTCTCTACTGCTTTTTCTTTTCCATGTACCTGCCTTGTCGGATTATTTTTCGTGTTGGAACTCTGCTTTCCATCATGCTCAGCATAATCCGGATCTTCCTGCTCACTTCCCACCTGACGGATACAGAATTTATTGCGGAAATAATATTTCAAGCCATAAGTCAATGCCGTTCCATGCGCCTTATCTGGGATTTCATTTGTTCCGGTGATATGGATCGTCACATGCCTGTATTCTTCCGGCCGGTCTGCATTTGTCCAGCAAAGTTCTACATCTGCCTCATATCTCCAGTAATCATCTTTATCCAGTACCAGATAGGTCTGATGCCCTGACTCATCATACTGTGTCGGGATTTCTCGCACAATATCGAAATTAACTCCATATTTATTTAATGCCGGTGTCATGGCTTCATAAATATCATCCAGCGTAGCAAAATCATAATCAGCCTCATCATTGTAAAATCTTTTTAAAAGAGTCGGCATTTTTCGTCTGATTCTTAACATTTTCTGTTCCAGATTCAAGTATTGATAATTTTTCATTGATTCGTTTCCTCCTATTTCTATTGTTTATGCCGCATTCCTGCTTGCGACGTTTTCATAAAGAACTATTCCACCATATGACACACTCTGTATGTCTTCAATCCGAAACTCAGCCGTTTTCCCAAACATTCGCTCCAATGTCGCTCTATCCTTTTGGGAACACCCTCGGATGAAATAATACCCTTTAGGGTTACAAAGCTCCTCTACCGACATATTCACTTGAATAACTTTCTTTTTACGGCAAAGAATTACCTGTACTGCCTTGTGACGGGTTTCATTCAGCGCTTGTATCAAATGTTTGATTTTATGAATCCGGTCATTTGGCGTGTCCAAGATTTCCCGGAATTCGTCCCGCACACAACCATACAAAATTCTCTGCTGTGAAATATACGGTATATTTCGCTTGATCCACTGCCTTGCAATCTTCTCTGCTGCCTGTTCTCCATATTCTAAAAACAATAAATATATAGCATCCGAAAAGGAAGCCTCCAGAGAAATTTGTGGTATGAAGTGAATGTCCGCAAGACTTCCATTCTGTAGGTAATAACGCTCTGCGCGTTCTCTGATTTCACTGCGCCTTACCATTGGAAGCAGGCTCTTTGTATCGCATCCAGATTGGTATAGAAAGTCCTGCCAGGATGCACTTAACATTTCCTCCGCTTTTTGACTGATACATCTTTCTGCGTCCTTTCTGATATCGGCTCTATTCGGAAACCCCATTTCTTCTGGCAGTCCGAGCATTACTGTCAATTTCTCATCCACGTCATACAGACTGCTATTCTTTTTGGAAAACAACCCTGCAAAATTCAGGTCATTTCCAGGTATAAGGTTTTTTCCTGTTCTTTTTTGAAGATACAGATAGAAATGATATGCTCCCTTCTAGGTAGACAAGTGAAATAATAAAAAACTTGTTATTTAGGAGGGAGCATATTTTATGGGAAGGAAAGCAAAATTCTCTTTTGAATTAAAAATGGATATTGTCCTACGATGCTTAAATGGAATAACTACTGCAAATCATGAAGGAAAGCGATTGGGAATTAATCCCTCAAGAATCTATGAGTGGATCGCATTATATCAATCACTTGGAGCGGATGGCCTTATAACCACTTCAAAAAATGCAACCTATTCTGCTGCGCTCAAAGCAAATGCTGTATCCGATTATCTAAGTGGGAAGGGCTCCTATGCTGATATTTGCAAAAAATACCAGATTCGTTCTTCTGCGCAACTACGGAATTGGATTATGAAGTATAATGGTCATGAGGAGCTGAAGGCTTCCGGAACAGGAGGAACACCGATCATGACCAAAGGTAGAAAAACTACATTTGAAGAACGTGTTGAAATCGTTCAGTATTGTATTTCTCATACACATAATTATGCTGAAACGGCAGAAAAATATGGTATTTCTTATCAACAGGCACGTAATTATACGATTAAGTATGAAAAGGATGGGATTGATGCCTTACAAGACAATCGTGGCAAGAGAAAGTCCTATGCTTCTCTTACTGAGATTGAACGACTTCGGGCTGAATTAAAATTAGAAAAATCGAAACGCCAAAAAGCAGAAATGGAAGTGTCGTTCTTAAAAAAACTCGACGAAATAGAGAGGAGGCGGGGCTAAGCCTGTTAAGACATGAGCAGATCTATCAGGCAATCAAAGAAGAAAATGAAACCTATGGATATCCAATTCGTGCACTTTGTATACTTGGAAATGTAAGCAGAGCTGCTTATTATAAATGGCTTCATAGGGAAATACCAGTTCATGAAATGGAAAATCTTCGCATTGCAGAAAAAATTGAAAAAATACACACAGAATCCCCAGATAAAGGGTATCGTAGAATTCGGGATGATTTGGAACGTTATCATAATATAAAGGTAAATGATAAACGAGTACTTCGTATCTGCCGAAAAAAAGACATCAAATCCACAATAAAATACGCGAACAAAGGATGTACACGTCAGGCAGCCAATCCACAATTCATAGCAGAAAACTTATTAAATCGAGAGTTCTCTGCAGACGCACCAAATCAAAAATGGCTTACAGACGTAACAGAATTTAAATACTACACTGGAATGGAAAAGCATAAGGTGTATCTTAGTGCAATACTGGATTTATACGATCGACGAATTGTATCTTATGTAATTCGTGATAGCAATAACAATGCCCTGGTTTTTGACACTTTTGACATTGCGATATCCAATAATCCTGATGCTCATCCATTATGTCATAGTGATAGAGGCTTCCAATATACAAATCGATTATTTCACACAAAACTGGAAGCGGCAGGCATGACACAGAGTATGTCCAGAGTTGCAAAGTGTATTGATAATGGTCCAATGGAAGGATTCTGGGGGATTTTAAAGAGAGAACGCTACTACGGGAAAAGATTCACAGACAGAGAAACGCTTGTGAAAATGATAGAAGATTATATAGATTACTATAACAATAAACGGCTGCAAAGGAATCTCGGAATTTTAACACCGATGGAAAAACATGAAATTTATTTACAGGCAGCATAAAAACTGCCAACAGAAATAATCTGTTGGCAGGAAAATTTTATATTTTTTCAATTGTCTACTTGACGGGGAGCAGTTCATACTGATTCCCTGCTTTATGACTAGCTGTATTCTGTTTTCTGATATTTCCCGTCAATAACTTCCCTCCCTTCTAATAAAAATCTATATGTTCCCGTCAGATTCCCGTCTGCACAAATACGACAGACACCTAATCTGCGCACAAAAAAAGACAGCCCTTCTGCGGCTGCCCGTTCATTGTAATGTTTTGCGGCTCTCCATGAAAGTCTCATCCATGCACAAAACTTTACTTTATCATTGTATATTTGCGGAAGTCATCTGTCAATATCAATAGGTTCGCAATATAGTCGCATAATCATAGCAATTTTATCTCTTATCTTATTTTTGGAAAGGCTATCCATATTTGACAGCCTTTCCTTTTCCTTCTATGCTGCTATCGGCATTGCATTATCTTCTACCATCCCAAAATCAATACAGTAACGAATCCGGTCTGTTTCAAATTTAATGTATGCATCCGTTACCTCAATCACACGCCTCACTCTTGCTGTTTCTTTCCATGTTCCATTGCTGAAATATCTTACAGTCATTCCTCTGATTATCGGCAATACAACTTTACCGTAAATCTGTACAAATTTTTTGGGTTTCATTCGTGTTCCTCCTTTCCCATTCTTCTTTCGTCCTGCTATCCTGTCCTCCTCTCCGATACTTTCTACTTTCAGACATACAAAAAAAGACACTGATTATCCTAAAACAATCAATGCCTTTCTTCCGAATTTACTCGCAGATATCTGCCTAAATTTCAGTTTCAACCTACGCTGAAACAAAAACAATGTTTTCCAGAATCTGTTGTCTGAAAAAAATTTGTATCACTCTTATCATAGTTCAATATATCGTATTTGTCAATCATTCACGCACTATATATAGTGTTTATCCTCTCTTTATTCCCATTTTGTAGGGATATATGGAAATTTTAAAATACATAAAAGCATCGTGTAAACCAATTCCTGATACAGATCTTCGTCGAATTTTTCATTTATAATCGCCTGACTGATCAGCAAAGGGCGATACATTTCAATAATATCCATCATTGCCTTTTTATCATACGTTCTTGCATACTGTAAAAGTTCTTCAAATTCCATATTTATCACCCCTTAGTAATTTCCGCATCTTTTTCAAAGCGTTATAATATGTATTCTCCGCCTTTTTTTCAGACATCTCCAGAATCCTTCCAATTTCCCGGAATGTTTTTTCGTAAAATATACGGAGCAAAATTACCTTTTTCTGTTCTTCCGTCAAGGTAATAATCGCATGAAATAGCTGTGCATCCTCTATTTGTTCCAACAGTATTCTGATCTCCGTAATTCCATTAAATATTTTTCCAGACAACAGTTCTATTTCTCGCAGTAAATCTTCTGTATTCTGTCCTGGAACAATCAACCCATCTGCATAGCTTGTCTCTATACATTCAATCCTGCATTTTTTCTTCAGGTAGTGTCCTTTTGCATTCAAAACTGACTGTTTCACATACGCACTAAACTGTGTTTTTAAATCGCTATCATATTTATTCATTTCTGCCTCCTGAAAGTTTTTTCTGTTTCGCTGAAACCTCCAGGCGGCACTCTTATCTTGCATCTTTTCTGTTTCCGTACACATTTCCACAGAAAACTGCCATTTCTGATAAAAAAACAGACTGTCAGGAATAGTTCCCAACAGTCTGATAAATCTATTTGTTTTCTCTTTTTTATGTATCTTCTCTTAATAGGCTTACCTTATGTCCCAAGAAAATACTTGCAAAAGAACATCCGTCATCATACTTCTACCTGAGATTATACCTTTCTTTTTTGCTTTATCTTGTCAAAGCGATTTTTCCGGTATAATCTTAACAGTAGCAATATATAGGAATTCTTACATTTTACCAGTATTTTCCTGCTTAACGGTCAATATTTCCTCGGTATCTTCCCTCCCGTCCAAAAACTCCTGAATATCACCGTCAAATAAAGTAAACGTATCTACTGCTACTTCCTCGATCTTTTCAAAATCACAATCAATCCGATCCGCACTGTATGCCTCCTCTTCATCACGCCTATGCTCAATCATATCTGTTAATTCCTCTTCTCTTACGGATGGTCCGTACTGATATCCGCATTCCGGACAGATACGTGTTTTTTTCGGTATTTTCATCTTACATTTCGGACAAATCTTAAATTTACGCTGTTCAATATCCAACTTTACCGCATATAAAATGATTCCTGCGCTACATATAAAAATAATAAAATTTCCAGCCATCCTATTGATTACCTGCACCCCAAGTCCTATAAGCTGTAACGCACACAATCCGTAAATTCTATTCGTTCTCATATCCTGCCTCCTAAAATAACTTTTTAATCAAAATTCCCCGGATTGCACTTCTTCCAACACATCCAAAAGAACGTGAATCCAAGGAATCTGCTAGGTTGTCTCCTATTAAAAAATACTCATTTGCGGACATTCGAAAATCTATATTATTCTGCCCATTCTTGACAGACTCTGCTGCCCATTTCCCATTGACATATACCCCGCTTTCATCAATGTTGACAGTATCACCCTCTGCTGCCAGTATTCTTTTTACTACTGTATAATCCAATTCATCTATATATGCAGTAACAATATCTCCCTTTTGTGGAACACCCCACTTTTTTAATAATAATGCATTTCCATTTTGGAGTGTTGGTTCCATAGACTCTCCACTCAAATAAACGATAGAAAAAAAGTTCTGGAACACCAGTAATATCAACACCGCAACGATGAACGCCTGTGTTATTCGCCTTGCATTTCTTTTGGTTTTCGTATTTTCAGCTCCTTTCTTACTCTATATCTTCAAATACTGCATAATTCTGACGCATTAAATCAGCTTCCTCCTGATCTAATCCGTTATTGTTCTCAGCTTTCACTTGAATCAGCCGATCACCTCGATCCGGTTCATCTTTCTGAATAACTGTCTCTTTTAGTGAAATGTGTGTTTCCGCTGACCGTTCTACAATCGGCGTTTTTCCGCTTTGCAATTCCCAGTAAGCAAGTACTGCCTTCACAATATATCTTGCCTTTTTCCTGCCACATTTGTTCAAAAACTCACTTACCCGTCTATGATCTTCATCAGCTTCGTCAAACTTCAAATTAAAACGGTATTCATCCTGTTTTGTCATAAGGACTCCCTCCTTTACTGCATCCCTATATCAAACAGATATTTTTTCCGATACCCCCGTACATTGACCTTGGAATCATTTACAACATAATATTCTCCGTCATAGCGCTTCCACACATCTTCAATAATCTTGGATAGAAGAATCGAGCCTCCGCCCACGAAAATTATCATCGACGAACGTAAATCAATGCCACACTCCCGGAACATTCCCAACATTTCTTCTACGTGCTCGGTAACGATTTCTTCTACACGCTTTCGGATTGGTTCACCATACATACAGTTTTCGCCCTTCAAAATGGAGTCAATATCGTTTTCCTTCAAATCCAAATCAAACTTTTCACGAATTCCTTTATTCACCCTCTGATACATGGATATCACACCTTTTCCGGTTGAATCTGTATAGTTCCACAAAATCATGCCTTTTTCCAGCAACATATAATCCATCGTAAATCCACCAATATCAATCATCAACACTTTCGGATAAGTGGATAATTTTAATTCTTTTGCCATATACAAGTATGCGGCATACGTCTGCATATGAACAAACACGTTTGAAAAAGTCACTCGGTATGATTTTCCCATATATACAAAGTGAACGATTTTTCCATCCCGGTAAAAGTATTCTCGAAACTTTTTATACTGTCCTCGATAATACAAGGGTGGAAGTCCTACAACAAGGTCCATGCTTATTAGTTCTCCCGGTATAAATGATTTTGAATGGCTCATTTCTTCCAACTCTTTTGCAATCGCAAAAAGTGTCAGCAGATAATAGCGATCATCCATCGTCTTATCCGGCAGATATACATTTCTCTCATGGCTCAATCGGTAATATCTGCCCTGATACATTAAGGCTTCTTCATTTTCTCCTGGAACGTCCGCCAGCATTGTGATCCCTGAATTAAATTCAAAATTTTCTGTCTTGATTGCTTTGTTTCCTGTGTCAATCGGCATCATAAACATATTCTCTGTCTCCTTTCCGGTACAAACCATAAAAAACTTATTGCGTAATTTATGCGCATTCATTACTTGCACCTACTATAAATTTTTCGTATTTGCTACGTCAACAGAATCGCTATTCCTCTTCAAAATTATTTTTAAAAGACTCAATTAGCTTTCTGCTCTCATCCTCATACCCCCATAAAATGCTGCTGACAGCCTGAAATGCCTGCTCACGCCATCGAAAATAAGTTGCCCGATGTATTCTGGTAATTTTCGGGAAATGTGGTTCCAAATGGTCTAATATTTCCTCTATATTTTCCGCTTTCCTTGCTGACATATAGCTGTAATATAAAACCCAGTAATAACGTTCGCCCTGCGGATGAAACTTCCGCATCAATTCTACTGCTTCATCTATCAGCTTTAAAAACTTATTGGCTTGATTGATTGCCTCAACCCGCTGCTTCATGTCGTCTAAATCCTGATTGATATCCATGCCGGCCTGATAAATATGATCCAAAAATTCATCCAGATTTGTACCATACTCTTCTTGTACCCTATGCTTTACTTGATTCACCTTAATCTGCATTCTCCAATTTACAGTAAGTAGGTAATCATTCGTATATTGACATTTTATAAAAGCCATCTGATACTGCTCCTGGCTGTCTGCCAGATTCTCTATCAGATGGCTTATTATTATTTTTTTAGTTTAGTACGGCAGTATTCCGGAAGATTCTCTGACCATGGAAGCAGTTTCTTTAATTCTTCCTCTTTAGGAAAAGCCCCCATTTTTCTGAGTTCATCCAATATATAAGTCAGATATGCGTATGGTTTCAGATGGTTCAGAAGTGCTGTTTCTGTAATGCTGTAAACAAGGGCTGTAGTGCTATAATTCATTAGGAAAGTATCAGATTCAGAGTTGACAAAAAGAGCAGTTCTGCAATAAATCGGAACTGCTCTGAATGTGATTCTTTCATATTGTACCCAGTCGCGGTATTTTAGCCAGTTCTTATATGGGGATTGTATTGTTCCCAGATGGCCAAAATCGTCGAAGATGATGAGAAATCAGCTGAAAACACGCTGATTTTTGTGATGTAAAACATTGCAGGACATACTTTCAAAGCCTCCCGTTGGCAGGCTTTTTCAAAACAATATAAGAAGTCAGGATAATCAGGATGGTGCATAACACCTTCCCAGCTGTTTCATGGAACTATGTCCACAATCCGGGCAGATAGAAATATCAAAGTCCCACACAGCCTTTAAAAGCTCAGACATGGACGTCTCTGTAAACCGTCTTTTAAAACGCTGGTGTCCCTGCAGAGTAAAAATGAGTTTCAGATTTTTTCTCTTCATCCGGTTGTTCAGGAAACCATAATAACGGATCTTCTGAAAACCGGATGGAAGCACATGCATCAGGTATCTCCGAATGAATTCTGTATGCTCCAGAGTGATCTGGCGCCTGGACTCGCCGGGCTTTTTTCCCCTGGCGGAGAATGTGACTTCCTTTTCCGTGACGGAAAGGATACGGTTGTTGGAGATGGCGATTTTATGGGTATACCGTCCAAGGTATTCGAGCGCATTGCCAAATCCGTTAAAAGTTTCTTTTATGTAAGGGCACCAGTCTTTGCCGTAAAGATCATTTTTGAACTCCTTCCACTCATAGGAATTCCGGAGTGTTTCACAGGAAGAAGAGAGAACGATCTGTCCTTTCCGGTACATGGAATCAAGCTGGGAAAGATATTTCCCTTTAAATTTATCCCGGAGTACCCCGACAGGAATGAAAAACTTGTTTTTTGACCTGCGTATCTTCTTGTCATATGTGAGGCCGCCACCAGAAACAATACAGTGCATATGCACATGGTAGCCGATCTCCTGGTTCCATGTATGGAGCACCTGTATGATGCCAGGTGTCGCACCGAGATACTTCTTATCGTAAGATAATTCAAGAAGTGTTTCGGCACAGCATCTGTGAAAAAGCCCGTACAGAAGCTTCTGGTTACAGTAAATAAGCGGGTTTAACTCATGGGGCAGGGTGAAGACCACATGAAAATACGGTGCATCAATGACTTCCTCCCGGCGTTTATCCACCCATATTTCTTTTAAGACAGCCTGGCAGTTTGGGCAGTTCCGGTTACGGCAGGAATTATTGTGGAATTCCGTATGGCCGCACTCGGTACATTGGCAGGCATTGGCTCCGAGAGCGCCGGATTTACAACGCATGACAGCGTGGGAGACTTTTTTCTGGATGTCAGAAACAGGGTGCCCGGAAGAAAGAAAAGAGTCAAAAGAACACTGCCAGATCTTCTGGATTTTGAGATCACTCATAAAACCCACCTGCCATTCTGTCAAAAGGATTGGAAGAAGCCATCAGAGCATTTGATGCCAGATGTACGTATATAACCGTGGAAGAAACAGACCGGTGTCCCATGAGCGCTTTCAAAGTGAGCAGGTCGGTTCCGTCTTCATAATGGTAGGTGGCAAAAGCATGGCGGAATGTGTGACAGGTAAAACGGTGCTCCCATCCGAGTTCTTTTTCGTGTGCAAGGATAAAGCTGGGGATACGCTGGTGATCGATGGGTCTGTCCGGTTTTTTCTTCTGTGGAAAGAGCCAGTCTTTCGGCCGGGAACCAGCCGGAAATGAATACCAGTACCGGAGGATGAGTTCCCAGACGTTATCAGAAAGAGGCACGTAACGGTCAGAGCGGTTCTTGGAAGCACGTATATGAATACGTTTTCTGGAATGTTCAATGTCAGAGCATTTCAGATGACGTACCTCGCCCACCCGCAGCCCGGAAGAAAACATAAGGCAGAGTATGGCCTTAAACTTTATGTCAGAAATGGAAAACAGGAATGTTTTCATTTCTTCACGTGAAGGGATAAAAGGGGTATAAGAGTCAAATTTTCTGAAAGGGAGCTGATAGGGGTCCCAGGGCTTATGGAGGACATAAAGTGTAAAAAATCTCAGCTGTGAGATGCAGGCATTTATCGTACGGTCAGAAAGATTTCTTGTGTTCTGGACCCAAAAGATAAAGTCCCGCATCTGCTGCCATGATGCATCTTCCGGTGCAGTGGGGCCGTTGTCGGAAAGGTACTGCAGATAAGCGGGGATATAGGTAGAATACGAAGCAATGGTGTGGTCAGTAAGACCGCGCAGGGAGACCATCTCCCTGAAAGAAGATAAATATTTGTCCATAAGGAACCTCCTGTAAATGAAATAAGATTGATTTAGAGTCAGGATATTTCAAAACAGGCGGTGGACGGATAAAAAAGTAAAATATGTACTTGTTAAGTTTAAAAATCCATGATAACATAAGCATAGCAGTTTTTTTGTATTGTTTTAGGTTGTCTTGTGGTGATTCAACAATAAAACATATATAAAAAAACTGCTACTTTTATTTTCTAAAAAATGAAATTTTAAGAAAAAAGTAGTGGTTTCACGTACTTAGGGCTAGCCGCCGCGCTAGCGGCTTGGTACAATATAAATATAACACAGTTAGTAACAGGATTTGGTTCGATTCCAAACACCATCAAACCAATATTGGGAGCATTGTCGAATTGCCTAGTTTCTGGATTGATTTATGATGCAGTTAAACATATTTGCAAGAAAGGACTTGATTCGATGAGAAAAGAATATATATTATTATTTGGTCTGGGAGTATGCGATGGTGAGGTGTAATGGTTGCACGGTTTAACATACTAAGCAGACTCCCACCCAGACCACCAAAAGTTCCGAGCTCAAAAGGGCTCTTTTATTTTGCAAAAAATTAAGTCAGATTATACGTTTTAATCTCATTTCCTTCGGTTCCCTTTTTGATTACAGTATGACAACCTATCGTGGTTCCCATTGCACGTAATTTCCATTCTTCCTGTGTAGCGTTCAGCTTATCCAGTTCTTCCTGTCTTTTATCAGCATCTTCAATAGCTAATATTTCAGTTTTTTCCTTTTCATAGACATTTTTAAATTGACACCATTTCCTGAAAAAGTCCTGCATTGTAGGATTATTGAATGTCAGCGCAACCTTCTGATCAGGTGTTTCAGCAAGTGAGAGGTTCACTGAA
>ENA-ORTP01001216-ORTP01001216.1-human-gut-metagenome-genome-assembly--contig:-NODE-1216-length-27754-cov-3.089931_pt1 | contig 27754 bp, 21 predicted proteins | sample MGYA00241913_ERZ509190 | MGnify/ENA primary metagenome ERZ509190 (study PRJEB26280, sample SAMEA2338839) | human gut metagenome | biome: human gut; feature: human-associated habitat; material: faeces...
GGCAAAGCCTTTTGCCAATAGTTCCCCTTTGTTACAACTGCCCGAAGCGGTTGCGTGAAAAAGATGCGCGATGAAGTCCTGGCGCGCTTTGAGGGGCACTTCGCCGGCGAGAATCTCAAGATCGACGCCGTCATAAAAAGCGCAGCATTCGCCGTTCCGTACCGCGGCCCGAAGCGCTTTGCCGGCGCGGTCGCAGGCGCCGCGGACGTGCCGGCAGTCGACGGGCTCGGCGTCGATGCCGATAAAAGAGCGAAAACCGCAGCGCGCCACGTTTTCGCCGATGCGGCCGGCCATTTCGCGCAGTTTTTCCTCGCTGGCGGGCGACACGAAGCAGACATAGCGAAAGGGCAGCTTGTAGTAAAACCCGTCGGCTGAAGCGCGCACGACCGCACGGATCTGCTCTTCGACGCGGCCGAGCCGTTCCTGTTCGTCCGCCGTCGCGGCGCTGCCTTCCAGCGCCACGACGAAAATCTGAAACGGCTTACGAAGGTCGATGCCAAGCTCAAGACCGCGCTCGACGAAGCGGTCGGTGATCAGTTCCTCGGCGGAGAAAAGCCATTCTTCCATGAATTGGCTCCACATCGCGGCGCGTAGTTGTTTCTGACGTTCGCCCCATGAGTCCAGCAGCAGGATCTCAGTCATTTTCTTGATGATCTGGCTGTATTGCTGCACCTCCTCGCCTCTGCCGGTGATGCCGATCACGCCCGCCGTCGCGCCTTCGAAGCAGACCGGCAGATTGATGCCCTGGCGCGCGCCCGGATATTCGCCGTCGCAAGTTACGACGAGTTCGCCAAGCCCCTGACGAAGCAGCTCGCGCGCCCCGCCGTGGAACGCGCCGAGGCGCTCCGGATCGGTGCTGGCGATGATGACGCCGCGCTCGTCCATCATGTTGACGTCGTGCCCGATGATGGAACTCATTTCGGTGACGATGCGCATGGCGCTGTCGTGAGAGATGTTCATTGAGCCGTTCTCCTCCGTTTGTGATGTGCGAAATCACGCTTCACCCGAAAACAAGCGCTCGACGCGCGACGGTCGACATTGATCCGGCGCGCACGAGAAATCTATTTTTCATAACAATATTATACATAAAATTTCATTTCATGAAACATAGTAATCGGACATGAACTTTTTTATAATTGTTTTACAGGATCCGAAGACTTCGGACGGCAAGGAGACGATCAGCGTGAAGATTGTGGTGGCGCCGGATTCATTCAAGGGATGCTGCACGGCCGCGGCCGCTTCGCGCGCGTTCGCGCAAGGGATCGCAGCCGTTTTTCCGCAGGCGGAAATCGTGCATCTGCCCGTGGGCGACGGCGGCGAAGGCACGGTGGACGCTTTGTTGGCGGCGCTGGGCGGCACGAAGGAGACAGTCGACGTCACAGGGCCTCTGGGGGAGAGGGCGGCAGCAGTATTTGCGGTGCTGCCCGACGGCACGGCAGTCGTCGAAGTGGCGTCGGCTTCGGGGCTGCCGCTGGTGCCGCGCGAACGACTGAATCCGCTGATCGCCACGAGCCGTGGCACGGGCGAACTGATTCGGGCCGCCTTGGACAGAGGCTGCCGGAAGTTCCTCGTCGGCCTCGGCGGTTCGGCGACGAACGAAGCGGGCATGGGCATGGCGCAAGCCCTGGGCGTTTCGTTTTTCGACGCCGCGGGGCGCGAGCTCGGCCCCGGCGGCGCCGAGCTGGAGCGGCTGGATCACATCGACGTGTCGCGCCTCGACGCGCGGCTGTCGCAAAGCCGCTTCACGGCGCTCTGCGACGTGAAAAACCCGCTCTGCGGACCGGACGGCGCGTCGGCGGTCTACGGGCCGCAGAAGGGAGCGACTCCCGAGATGATTGCGCGGCTTGAAGCGGCGCTGTATCGTTTCGCGCAGATCGCGCGGCGCGACCTGGGGCGCGACGTATTGGCCGTTCCCGGCTCCGGCGCGGCCGGCGGCCTGGGGGCGGCGCTGGCCCTGTTCTGCGGCGCCCGGATCCAGCCGGGCATCGACACCGTGCTCGAGCTGATCCATTTTGACGCGCACATGAGCGGCTGCGATCTGGTGATCACCGGCGAAGGCAGCATCGACGGGCAGTCAGCATACGGCAAAGTACCCGTCGGCGTGGCCCGGAGAGCCAAACGTCACGGGAGGATCCCCGTGGCGGCCGTCGTCGGCTCCATGAAACCGGGCGCGGAGAAAGCATACGAGTACGGCATCGACGTGATCATGCCGACAGCGACAGGCCCAATGACGCTCGACGAGTCGATCGCCCGCGCCCCGGAATTGCTGTCCGGCGCGGCGGAACGGCTGATGCGCATCGTCAGAATGATGTTAAAACACGTCCACCTAAGCACAGAACAATGAGGTGACATCAGTGAACTTTTTAAGAAAAATCCATATGCCAGTTGCCTTCTATCTGCTCTTGGTCAGCGTTGTACTTTCGCTGGCAACGGGATACGGAGTGCCGTATCGGCAGTTAATCGAAGGTGAGTTTGGTTATTTGAATATTGTCGTGGTCATCCTGACAGGTGTAATGTTCCTCCGCGTTTATGAAGCTAGTGGCGCAATTGACCTGTTGATGCAGCGCTTGGCCCGTATGATGGACCGTCATCCGTCGTTTTTCCTGTTTACTGTCATGGCGCTGCTCTATATACCTGGTATGTTTACCGGTTTAGGAGTTCCAGCCGTGTTGATCATTGGCGGGCTGGCCTATCCATTGCTGATAGAAATGGGCTTCGTTCCTGAAAAAGCGGTGGCTTTTATATCTCTCGGCGCCATGCTGGGCAGCGTTACCGGGCCGCTCAATATCCCTGTTATGATCATTGCCTGTGCAATTAACATGCCTTATGAAGGGTTTGGACTCGTTCTGCCAGCAATTACAATTCCATTGGGAATCATAATCGTATTGTGTATGGGGACTAAGACAGCACACCGTTTTAAAACATCTGAGAATCATAAGTTGACGAACAATCCACTCTCTAGTGCTCTAAAACCTGTTGTATACCTCCCCATCTTTGTACTCCTTCTGCTGATTGGCCTGCCCCGTGCATTCCCCAGACAGGTTCCCGACCTTGGCACACCGTTGGCGTTCACAACAGCCATGTTATGTGTGTTACTGACAGGACATGTCAAAGGCATGGGGACGGTGTTGCTCAGATCGATCGACAATCCCGTGCTCGACACAGCGGCACTGCTCCTTAGCGTCGGTGTTCTGGTGCAGATCGCAACGTTGACCGGCATCAAAGGTGACATCATCACCTCTTGTATGAGCCTGCCGCCAGTTGGTATTTATCTGGTTCTGCTGGTTGCGCTGCCGTTGTTGGGCGGTGCGGTTTCCATGCTAGGCGGTGCAGCGCTGTTTGGACTGCCGTTGGTTCTGGCTCTGCTGGGACATAACACAATCGTGGTTACGGCCGGTTGCTCGGTACTGTGTGCTTTGAGCCAGCTTATTCCGCCCACAGCCATCGTGAGCAAGGTCGCCGGTGAAGTGCTGGGGGTCAATGATTACGGCAAGATCTTGCATTCCATGATGCCGTATATCATCATGATCGCTCTGCTCTCGCTGCTTTTCGTGATTTTTTCCAACACGATTGCTCGTGTATTCGTATAGGTGGTGGTTTGAAAATGGGCATTTATGATGGAATCACATGGTGCTACCGTCTCATTTTCATCCTGATAGCTATGCTGTTCGCCGTTAATATCTTCAGGCATAATTCGATGACGAAAAAAATTCTCGGTATCATCGTTCTATTGCCATTGTTGCTGCGCCTGTTCAACATCAAATAGGTGGCGGAGACCATGGATAAAAGAATCTTTTCCTCCGACAATCTCATCAAATCGCTCTGCGCATTTGCCGTTCTTGGCGGACTGTTCGTCGGCAGTCGGAAGATTTTCATCGAATCGAGACAACAGTTCCCTATTTATCCTAGCGCTGCTCTGACTCGTATCGCCCGTCTCAGCGAATATTTCGACGGCGTCCGAGGGACGACAGCCGACGGTGAGGTTTATGTGTTCGACAGCGGCATGTCCGGCGCTTCTATGCTAATCCTCGGCGGCACACATAACGACGAGCCTTCAGGTCACGTCGCCGCAATTGTGATGATTGAAAATCTTCGCGTGAAAAAAGGACGCATTTTTATCGTACCACGCGCCAATCCCAGCGGTCTGACACATACAACGCCACTGGAAGGTTTCCTCGACCGCTATTACGTTGATACACCGAACGGCAAACGCTGGTTCAAGTTCGGTTCGCGCTACACCAACCCCATCTACCAGTGGCCAGACCCCGATATTTTTGTACATCACCAATCGTTGCAGAGCATGGCTGGCGAAGAATCGCGCAATCTGAACCGCTGCTGGCCCGGCCGTCCTGACGGTACCTATACGGAAAAGCTCGCATACGCTTATATGGAACTGATGCGCAAGGAAAAAATTGATCTTGCCGCCGACTTTCACGAAGCGCCGTTGGAATATTTCTTAATCAACGCTATCTGCTATCCCGAGAAGAGCAACAAAGTGGCGTTGGGAGCCGAATTCAACCTCTCCATGGAAGATCTGCAGTACACCATGGAGGCCTCTCCAAGCAACCTTCATGGATTCTTTCATCGCGAAGTTGGCGATTACTCCCCCACAACCATGCCGTTCCTGATGGAAACGCCCAATCCGTCACAGGGTCGTTTCCATGGCAAAATGACAAACGACTTGATCGTAACCGGTCGGGATACAAACTATATCAAAGCCGGCAAACTGGGACGCCTGTTCGTTAATATGGATGAAAATGGTTGGCCATTGTCGTTGCGCGTCGCACGTCAGATCAAGAGCGCTGAAGAAATTATCAATTCCTTTAATGAGCTTTATCCAGATCGCGCCATTGAAGCAGAGGGCATTCCGCCGTACAGGGAAGTTGTGGAAAAAGGTGTGGGAGCCTTCCTTCACGCACCAGAGAAATAAAACGATATTGTTATATTGTAAGGAGGAATCATTGTGAAAACGCTGAAAGTTGCCATTTTTATTCTTCTGACCATAATGCTCATGACAGGTTCCGCTCTTGCACAGAATACCTTTGAGGCACCTGTGCTCATCACGTCAGCCGGTCAAAGCATCGAAGCGGCCACCGTAAATTTTCACTTTGAAAAGGCCAACATCAAGACCATTTTAGAAAATCTAGCCAAGCCCGCCAAGCTCGAAGGCATTAAAACTCTTGTTATCGTTCCCGGACACAGCCTGAAAGGCCTCGGCAGCGCTGGCATCGATGAAACATCCGAGTTGACTCGCGTCAACGATCTGGTCGAAGCCGCCCACACCGCTGGTATCCCCATCATTTGCGTCCACATTGGGGGCAAAGCCCGACGCGGGACCACCTCGCAACCTTTTATCGAAGCAAGTATGAAATACGCGGCCACCTGCATCGTTTATGATGCTGGCAATGAAGATGGTTACTTCACTGATACCTGTGCAAAGAATAACATTCCGTTGATCACTATGCCCAAGGCTGCCTTCCTCGCCAGGAACCTAAAAAAACTGTTCCCCAACCAGTAAATTCGCAAAAACTAGGTGCAATACAGGCACCGCGGCAATACGACTTGGTGCCTTCAGGGAAAAGTTTTAAACGTTGTTCAATTTATGAAAGGAGAATGTTCTATGCGTAACGGACTCAGAAAGTTAAGTGTTGCTATGGCTATTGTTTCTTTGGTTGCTAGTGTGGCCGCAGCATGTGACATGGTTGTCGTTACCCCTAAGGGTAGCGCTGACGGCAACATGATGTGGGCCAAAAATAGCAATCGGAACAACGAAGAGTGCATGACCTTCAAGTTCCATCAAGGTGGCAATCATGCCGTCGGCGAGACCGTCAAAGTCAGCCACTGCGAAATTCCCCAAGCTCCTGTTACTTACTCCGTGATTGGCGCTGAACCCTACTGGGGCTGGGGTGGCGAGATCGAAATGAATGAAAAAGGCGTCTGTTGCGGAAACGAATTGATCCTTACCAAAGACCCTGTTCATCATGAGGAAGAGGGTATGAATGGCCATGACCTGAACCGGCTTGCTGTTGAGCGCGGCGCCACCGCTTATGAAGCTATGCATGTCATCATTGACATGATCGAAAAATACGGTCAGGGAGGCAATGCCAATCCTCCCAGCACTTCCGACCTATACGTATACTGGAATTCCTTTCTGATCGTTGATCCTCATGAGGCTTGGGTGCTTGAGACCTCAGACCGCCGCTGGATCGCCCGCAAGATCGATCCTAATGAAGGTGTTTTCGCCCTCACCAACATGTGCTCCATCGGCGCTGTTTACGATGAGTGCAGCGAGGACCTGATCCAGCATGCCATCGACAAGGGCTGGCATGCCGCTGGTGACGAATTCAACTTCTTCAAAGTTTACAGCCAGATCAACCCTCGCCCCAATTTTGAGACTAAAGGCCGCCGTGCTTATGACATGCTTGCCAAGAAAATGGGTAAGATCGTCCCCTCAGACATCATGGAAGTTATGAGAGACAACAAACTGGCCGGTTCGTTCCTCGAATCACGTTTCGGCATGGCCAAGGTCACTCGCGCCCTCAGCGAGCATATGATCGGCAACAGTATTGCCGGCAGCGCCGTCGTTCAGATGCGCACGAATCCCGAGGTTCCTGAAGCGATGCGTACGCTGATCTGGGCCGCCATGGCTTCGCCAGACTGCTCCGGTTATCGTCCGTTCTACTTTTGCGCCAAAGTTCCTGAAGAGCTTTCCATTGGTGAAAATACCTATGACATCAAGTCGCCTTGGTGGTGCTTCGATATGCTCGATCGCATGGCTCGTGCTAACGAAGATTGCTACTTCGACGTGCTCAAGGCTATCTGGACGCCTTACGAAAACCGCATGTTCAACGAGAGCAAGATGATGGAAAAGCAGGCTATCAAATTGTTCGACGCAGGTAAAGACGAGGAAGCAAAAAAACTTATCAGCGACTTCGTCCAGGCTTATTGTGACAAGAGCTGGGACATCGCCAAGGGACTTCAGGGCGTGTTCAAGGAACTCAACAAGGTCGTCCCTGGCCCCAAGGTCAACCTGATTGATCCTGAAGGCGTCAGCAACAAAAACGCCAAGGTCATTCTGTTCCAGTAGCATCCACATGTCATACTGATTTTTTTATAGAAAGCATTAACGGTTTGCAGGACACTGCGAGAGAGTTCAGTCGAGACAGACCTGAGCGGCTGAACTCTTTTACAGTGCCCTTGCGTTCGCTCTTCTAATTGAGAAACAGCATTATCATTTTATTCTCGCGTCATTGGTGGAATAAGAGCTTATCAGTAAATCTTGTCGCTGAAAGGAGTTATAAAATGAAATATTCAGCCGGTCTGATTGTCGGCCTTTGTGTTGGAACCGCGGCTTTTGCCGTCATTGTTATGCTGTGCCTGCATTGCTAAAAAGCACAAAATTGTTGAGAAGGAGAAAGACACATCATGGATGACATGAACAGAAGAGATTTCATCAAAGGAGCCAGCGTTGGCACATTAGGTGCTTTTTTAGCAAGTGGCGGCATTGCTTCCACTTTTCTCCGAGATCGTCTGATCCCCAAACCCGCAAAGCCCACTGTCGAAATCGGCGAGCTGAAAAGTATTCACGTCAAGTGCATTACTGAAACCAGCTGGTTCGACAATTATGTGCAGCAGCAGGATTTTAAAAAGGCAGGCGGAGCGCTTGTACAGCAATATGATGTCAAGTTCAGCCATACCGGCGTGAAAGAGGGCTTTGAGGGCGACAACGCCGGTGGATATTCAGCGCTGATAGAGTTTGAGTTTATGAACGGAGACCGCAAGAAGGTACTTCTCGATACTGGCTGGAACAACAAGTGGATGACCAAACGCTTTGAAGAGGAAGGCATTGACGCGATGCTCCGCAGCGGCGAGATCGACACGCTGATCATCTCACATGACCACTATGACCACTACTGGGGCATCCAGACAACTCTCCAGTGGAAACCGGATATTACTCTGTACATCCCTGACTCGTTCCGCAAAGAAAGCTACCAACTGCTCTCGGGGGCCGACTTCCCCAAGCCGCCTATTTCCAACACAGTGCCATTTAAGGGCGAATTGAAAAAGTTCGCTCTGAAGAAGGTTCACAAAATTTTCCCCGGCGTGTCGTTGGTTGCTTTTGACTGTCCGTGCGGACGCGGAGTGTTCGGCGAAGAAGTGCTTGTCTGCAATGTTGCCGACAAAGGGCTTGTGACAATATCAGGATGCTGCCACATGGGACTTTTGTCACTGCTCAACTTCACGAAGAACAACTTTATCGGCGGAGACAAGATTTACGGCGTTTACGGCGGAGTCCATATCTCTCCCTACGACAACTGGAATCCTGCCAACGACGATTTGGTACGCTCGATCAACAACTATCATGTAGAAAAACTCGGCGTCAATCACTGCACCGGCTATATCACGGTTGAAAAAATGATAGCCGCAGGTGTCCCAGTCATCAAAGGCACTGCACGCAATAAGACAAAAAGAGATCTTTATCTGGGCAACGGCGATGAGATTTTCTTCTAAGGAGAATGACAAATGAAAATTGAAAACTGGACTGAAAAAAGGAAACTCGCGCCCCGAGGAGGCGTCTTTGTCGCAGGACTGGTTGATCTGATCCTTATGCTGGCGGTCTTCATGGGGATTTGGTACGTGTTCATGGATCCCCGCGGCATTCTACGCATGTACACGCCGATGTATGGCTATGCCTATGTTCAGTGGTTCCTTGTCTCGGTGCTGACCGTACATTTCGTATTCCGTCTCTGTCCGTTCCAGAACAGCTCATTCCTCACAAAAACCCCTCCTTTGATCAAAGGGCTCCTGTTCTCGATCGTTGCAGCAGCACTGATGCTCCTTATCGTCGATGGAATCTTCAAGATCGTCCTCGGCAATCTGGCAGTTCCTTACTTCAGCGAGGAAACGCTTCTGTCTCTGAAACAGAACGCTTTTACAGCCCGTGAATACGCGCACCAGGCGATCACTATGTATGGCGGAATCACGGCGCTGTTTATTCCGCTTTGGATCATCCACCTAAACAACTGGCCTGCCTGTGAGATTCACAGTTACAAAGGCTACCTGACAAGCTTTTTCATTATCTTCGCGCTGGCAGGCTTTGGCTTCCTGATTCTCTTCCACCCTCACATGGGCGTGCTGTTTTATCCCTGGCAGACGTGGACGGCCGTTGCTCCATGGTGGGAAGATTACGCACAAACGCTCAGCGGCAATTTCTGCCTTGGCGGCGTCATGTGCTGGACGGCTGTAATGTGGATCTTCAATGTCACATTTGAGGGATATCCCTTCAAAAAGATCAAGGCGCAGCCGTGGCGGGCACTGGCCGGCATTTTCGGCACTTTGCTCGTTGCCGTGATTTTCTTCAAAGTGTTCCTGCTGCTTCAGGACCTTGTCTGGGGCGTGCCGATCCGCGGCAGTCAGCTGCTCATGGCGGTTGATTGGCGTTACCTGCACAGCGGCGAATGCGCTATGTTCATGCTTCTTATCGCGCTGGTGTGGGGATTCTATTTTGACAACTGGCCGAGAAAATACACTTTCGAGGCAAACGTCCTCATTCGCTTCGTTATAATCTGCATGCTGACGTTCGCATTTTATGTCTTCTACTACAGATATAACCCTGAAATTCTCGGCCAGCAGACAGGCTACTCCAATCCCCTGCAGTATCCGCTTGCAGCTACGAGTCTCATCGTCGCACTGCTTCTTGCGCACAATTGGTTCTTCGACCTGACTCCTGGCTATAAGGTCGTAAACAAGGACGAGTTTGCCAACTCCAGCGAGAAGCAGTAAAATCAAGCATGGATCCGTCGCGCAGGCACTTTTTAAAACGAGGGCTCTTGGATTATCTGGCAGAATCGTGCGCCTCATTTCGTGAAGAATGCAAAACAGTTTCTCAGAACAGGGAGGAATCGCTCGATCGTTACTTTTTAACCGACGACGCCTGCCAGGCGCTTCTTGCGGATTACACACTAGAAGATCTGCAGGAGGATGCCAGAAAAGCAGGTATAGATCCGGACGGTCTTAGCAAGAGAGAACTCGCAAAAAAACTCTTTTCTAAATCTGAAGAATTAAATTAAAGGAGTAAAAAATGGGAAATCTCGGTTTTTCTGAATTATTCTTGATCTTGGTTGTCTGCCTTGTTATTTTCGGCCCCGCCAAACTGCCGGAGATTGGCAAAGCAGCTGGTAAAGCTATCAGAGAATTCAAATCGGCCGTCAACAGCAACGATGAGCGCAAGGACTAGCGAAAACGACATTTCCGCATTCTCCCTAGAGGCAATGCAATGGAGGAGTTGAAAAAAAGCGACGTTATTAAGCATCTTTCAGCTTTACGCCGTCTTATTCTCGTTTCACTCCTCCTTGTCATCGTAGGAACTGTTTCTATTTATGCGTTTGCTTATGATTTTGCACAGAATGTATCTTTAGCTCCGCTCAAAGCCCTTAACATAACACCGGTGGTCATTGGCGTAGCTGAAGGGTTTATGGTGAAGCTGAAGCTGTCATTTAGTTTGGGCTTTTTCGTTTCTCTGCCAGCGCTTATCTTTTTGCTCCTGCTGTTCATCTTTCCCGCTCTTTACAGAAGAGAAAAGCTGCCCGCAATCATCCTCTGTGTCGCTGGAACGGGGCTGTTCATTACCGGAGTCTTTCTTTCCTACAGGTACATCGTAGGACTTGCACTGAGATTCTTCCTGCTTGAGCAGGCACCCGGCTTTCAGGTTGTTCTCTCATATGAACGATACTTTTCGTTCCTGCTGAATTTTTTGTGGCCTTTCGGCATTCTGATGGAACTGCCTCTTGTCGTTTTCATCCTGACGAGTTTGGGATTATTAAGACCCGCATGGCTCAGAAAAGTCCGCAAATATGTATTCGTTATATCCTTCATCGCCGGCGCTTTATTAACGCCGCCTGATGTCGTGTCTCAGGTGATGCTGGCGATACCAATCATTGTCTTTTATGAGATTTCAATCTGGATTTCCGTCTTCACATGCTGGCTAAAAAAGCCAAGGAAGAAAGAGCTTTCAGCAGAGGAATAGCAGAATTGCAATGGAGCTTCCCGAAAGGATTTCGGAAGGCCCCATTTCTTTTTCTCTTCATCTCTTTATAGAACGATAGGACGGCCGAAAAGCAGAAGGAAAATTCCCGTCTTATCTTCCGCGCCAAACGCCGGCGTCCGTTTTTTCAGTCCGGCCGCCGCGGCGCGGACGCTTTCGGTCAGCCGCGTTTTTTCGGCAGGCAGGGGACTTTGTAGACGACGGCGGTGAGGACGGGGATGACGATCAGCGTCAGGATGGTGCTGACGGTGAGTCCGGCCATGATGGTCACGGCCATGGGGCCGAACATCAGGTCCCAGATCAGCGGGACCATGCCGAGCACGGTGGTGAGCGCCGACATGGCGACGGGGCGCAGGCGGCCGACGCCGTCTTCGACGATGGCTTCGTAACGGTCGCGTCCGGCGGCGAAATCGGCGCTGACTTGATCGAGCAGTACGATCGAGTTCTTGGCCAGCATGCCGACAAGGCTGAGCGTGCCGATGATGGCCAGAAAGCTCATGCTCATGCCCGCCAGCCACAGGCCGCCGACGACGCCGATGAGGATCAGCGGCAGCACGCCGAAGATGATCAGCGGCTGGCGGAAGCCGTTGAACAGGAACACCATGATCGTGAACATGGTCAGCAGCGCGGGCAGAAAGGCCACCTTCATGCCGCCAATAGCGTCGTCGGAAAGTTCCTTTTCGCCGCCCCATTCCAGCGAGTAGCCGACGGGCAGCTCGATGGCCTCGATCGGGGCGCGTACGCGCTCCAGCATGGCGTCGGCGTTGTGCCCGAGCTTGACTTCGCTGGCTACGGTGAGCACGCGGCTGCGGTTGCGGCGCATGACGATATTGTCTTCGTAGTCCACGTCGAGCGACGAGATCACGGTGCCCAGCGGCACGGTGGCGTTCGCGGCCGGCGCCCAGACGGGCAGCGATTTGATCCGGTCGATCCGATTGCGCTGTTCGGGCACGAGGGCCGCCATGATCGCCAGCGTCTTGTCGCCGTCGCGGAAGGCGCCGATCGGCAGCCCCGTGGTGGCGATGAGCAAAGCCTGGTTGAGCTGCGGGCGCGTCAGGCCGAGATTCTGCATCTGATCCTTGAGCACGCGCGGATGGATCACTTCCACGGGCTGGCGCCAGTCGAGACGCGCGAAGTTGTGGCTGGGATCGGCCTCGACGATGCGCAGCGCCTGCTCGCCCAGATCGCGCAGCACGGCCGGATCCTCGCCGTAAAAGCGGGCTTCGAGTTTCGGCGCCATGCCGCTGCCCTTGGAGAAGAGCTTGCACACGCCCGTCAGTTGCGGCATTTCTTCGTCGAGGCGCTGCTGCGTTCGCAGCAGCATGGCGCGGGTGTCTTCGGGATCTTTCATCTCCACCAGCAACTGCGCGTAGGCCGTGTCGGGATCGGGCGGCGAATAGGTGAGCATAAAGCGCAGGCTGCCACCGCCGATGAAATCGGTAACGTTTTTCACGTTGGGCTGCGCGCGCAAAAACTGATCCAGCTCCATGGCGGCCGAACGTTGCGCCGCCAGCGACGCGCCCTCGTCGCTCCACAGATCGACGGTGTAGTAGGCCGTGTTGGCGTCCGGGAAGAACGACGTGTCAAGGCGCGCCAGCCCCCAGCAGGAGAGCGCGAACAGCGCCGCCGCCAGCGCCATCGAGAGAAAACGATGGCGCAGGCAGCCTTCGAGCAGGGCGCGGTACGCGCGGAACAATGGCCGGTCGTAAGGATCGTCCTTCTGCTTCGACGGCTTGAGCATGATCTGCCCGAAAACGGGCGTCACCGTCAGCGCCGCGCCCCAGCTCAGCATCATGGAAATGCCCACAACCTGGAGCAGCGAGCGGCAGAATTCGCCGGTGCTATCCTGCGACAGGCCGATGGGGACGAAGGCCAGCACGGCGATGAAAGTGCCGCCCAGCATGGCCCATTTGGAGCCTTCCACGGCCTGATCGGCGGCGTCTTCGATGTCCATGCCGCGTTCCACGCCGACGAGCATGCTCTCGGAAACGACGATGGCGTTGTCCACCAGCGAGCCGAGCGCGATGATCAACGCTCCGAGCGACACAATTTGCAGGAACACGCCGCAGGCGTTCATGAAAACGAATGTGCCCGCCACGGTGAGCAGCAGCACGGCGCCGATGATCAGCCCGGTGCGCATGCCCATGAACACGAGCAGCACGCCGACGACGATGGCCAGCGACTCGATCAGGTTGACGATGAAATCCTGCACCGATCGCGTCACTTGGTCGGACTGCATGTAGATCTCGTTCAGTTCCATGCCGATCGGGCGGTGCACTTCCAGCTCGCGCAGGCGCTTCGAAACGCTCTCGCCCATCGTTACGACGTTGCCGCCGGTGACCGTGGCGATGCCGATGCCCAGCGCCGGACGGCCGTTGAAGCGCATCATGAAACTCTGCGGGTCGACGAAATCGCGGCGCACGGTCGCCACCTCGCGCAGGCGGATCAGCTGCCCGCCGACTCCGCCGATGACGAGATCGCCGATGTCGTCCACCGACATGATGGCGCCCGTCGGCGAGACGCGCACAAAGCGGTCGCCCAGCGTCGTCGTGCCCAGAGCCGAGAGCGTGTTCTGCTGGTTCAGCACGTTGAAGATGGCATTCGGCGCCAGCCCCAGCGACGACAGGCGCGTGGCCGAGAACTCCACGTAAACGGCTTCTTTCTGCTCGCCGAGAATCTTCACGCTGGCCACGCCGGGCACGAGCACGAGCTGCTTTTTGAGAAAATCGGCGTAGTCCCACAGCTCTTTCATCGTGTAGCCGTCGCCGACGAGGGCGTAATACTGACCGTAAACGTCGCCGAAGTCGTTGTCGACCATGATCGCGCTGCCCGCGGGCATGGAGACCTGCACATCGTTCAGCTTCTGGCGCAGCACGTCCCAGATCTCCGGCAAATCTTTCGACGTGTATTTGTCCTTGATGTCCACGTAGACGATGGCCATGCCGGGCACGGAACGCGAGCGGAGGCGCTTGATCTCGCCCATGGCCTGCACGGCGTCCTCGACGCGGCTGGTCGCCTCGCGTTCCACCTCGTAAGCCGTGGAGCCGGGATAGACGATGGTGACCACGGCGGTCTTGATCGTGAAGGAAGGATCCTCCAACTTGCCGATTCGGAAATACGCCGCCACGCCCGCGATCGCCACGAGGGCGCAGAGGAACAGGACGACGGCGCGGCGTTTCAGGCTGGCGCGCGCGACGCTCATGACCGTTCACCGGCTTTCATGAGGCGGACTTTCTGCCCGTCCTTCAAAAAATGCACGCCGGCCGTGACGATCAGGTCGCCGTCGCGCAGTCCCTCCCCGCTCACTTCGAGCTGCGCTCCTTTCCAGCCGGCCACGGTCACGGGCACGCGCCGGACCTGCCCGTCCTCGAAGCGCCACAACCAGCGCGCGCCGTTCTCTCCGGCCAACACGGCCGGCTCGGGCACGAGGAAGCGGTTTTCCGCCGCGCCGGCGGAAAAATCCACCGTCACGGTGACGGCCATGCCGGGCAGCACGCGCGCGCCCTCCGGCTGAGGCATGACGACGGTGACGGGATAGGTTTTGGTGCGCGGATCGGCCTGCGCGGCGAATTCCTTGAGACGCACCGGAAAAGCCCGCCCTCCGATGGCGTCGAAACGGGCCTCCATGCCGAAAGAAGCGGCGTACCGCGCCAGATCGCGGGCGTCGATGCCGGCCGGCACGGGCGCGCTCAGCACGTCTTTGTCGGGCACGGCGAAGACGATCTCCAGCGTGGAAATATCCTGAAGGCTGAGAACGGGCTGCTTGGGCAGCACGTCCTGAAATTTCTCGGCCATGCGGTCGACGACGACGCCGTCGAAGGGGGCGCGCAGCTCGGTGTCGCGCAGCGCGTCGGCGGCCGTGCGGGCCTGGGCCTCGGCCTGCTGCACGGCGGAGCGCGCCACGTTCAGCTGCGTCTTGTAGGCGTCGTACTGCGCCGCGGCGATGACCTTCTGCCTGTAAAGCTCGTCGTAGCGTTTGAAGTTGGTGGCGGCGTCGTTGTACTGGGCGCGCGCCTGCGCCAAAACGGCCTGCGCCTGTGTCAGGCGGGTCCGGAAATCGCGCGGATCGACGCGCCCGAGCAGGTCGCCTTTTTTCACGGCGACGCCCTTTTCAACCGGCAGTTCGAGCAGCGGCCCCGAGACGCGGAACGACAGGTTGACGCGCTGCGCCCCCTGCACGGTGCCGAAATAGCGATGTACGTTCTCGACCGCGCCGCCGTCGAGCCTGACCGTGCGCACGGGGCGGACGATCTCCGGCTCGGGCTTCGGCTCGCGCAGCTGGCGAAATCCCTCGATCCCCGCGCAGGCGGCGAAGATCGCGGCCAGCCCGGCGGCCGTTTTCAGCAGCGAAAAAGCGGAAAATTTTTTCATCCTCATTCCTCCAGTGCCATCCGTTCGCTTTCGCAGGCGGCGCTCCGCGCCCGCTGATTCAACAAACTCATCGCGTTGATTGTATCACGCGCGCCCGGCCTTTGCACGGACGGCGCGGGAAGATTTTCCGCCATGCCATGCGCGCCCCGCGGCGGGCGATTTTATGAAAAGAGCTTTTTGAACCGCGCCCGACGAAAAGCGGCCGGAAGCCGATGGATTCTCGATCATCAGCCTCCGGCCGCTTTCGGTGTTCCACGTGGAACATCGTTGCCGGTCAACGGTTTTCCGTTTCATCGTCCGCGGACGACGAAGCGTTCATTTGTTCAAAGAGCTTCCGCGCGGCCTCCCGGGCGCGTTCGCATTCTTCCGCCGAAAGCCTGGCGCCGCGGAACATGCCGCGCCCTTCCAGCCTGTTGATGAGGCGCGCCGTGCCGGCGGCGCCGTTCAGGCGAGCCAGCCACGTCCACTTGTAAGCCTCCTCGTCGTCGCGGGGCACGCCGGCCCCCTTGCTGTACAGCTCGCCAAGGGCCTTCTGCGCGGGAGCGTAGTTCTGGCGGGCGCTTTTCAAAAACCACGAAGCGGCCTCGGCCAGATTTTGCCCGACGCCGCGGCCGGCGCGATAGCAGCCGCCAAGGCTGAATTGCGCCAGCTCGTTGCCCTGCCGGGCGGCGCGCAGATACCAGCGGGCCGCTTCGTCGGCGTCTTTCTTCACGCCGTCGCCCCGCTCGCACAGGCTGGCGTAACGTTCCTGAGCGACGTCGCTGCCCTGTTCGGCGGCCAGCCGGTACCATTTTGCCGCTTCGAAGGGTTCCTTTTCGCCGCCCCAGCCGTTTTCGCAAATCTGACCGAGCAGGAACTGCGCGCGCTCTCGCCCCTGACCGGCATAGACGCGGCAAAAGTTCGCCAGCGCCGCGTAAATTTCGCCGCCGCGCCGCGCCAGATCTTCGTGGCGAGCCAGCAGAGATCCCGCCCGGACGCGTCCTTGAGGCACGCCGAGGCTGCCGCGCCACAGCTGCGCCTCCACATAACAGGGCACGGGAGCGTCGGGATGGAGGCGCCGCAGTTCCATCGCCATGCGCCGCGCCGCGCCGTCCTCGTGATTGAACCACGCCGTCAGCAGATCCAGCGTCTCCGCAGGCGCGTTCACATTCGCCAGCACGCGCCAAAACTCGCGGCGGAAGTGCGTCATGTCGAAATCGCCGGACTCCATGGACGCGAGCACCACAGGGCTGATCTGCGTTTCCGCCTCGAACAGCACGTTGTTGCGCACGGCCGTCATTCCCGCCTTGCGCTCGCCCAGCGCCCAGCTGACCGTGCCGTAAAAGAGATTGTCGAGCCAATCGCGCGGCCCGATGTTCTCCCTGATCTCGGCCAGCAGCTCTTTGAGGCGGGACGGCGGCAGGCTTTGGTCGAGCAGGATGCGCTGTTTGGCCGTCTGCACTTTGTACGGGTCGCGGCGCAGCACGCGCCGCCACTGGCGGTCGAACTCGTCGAAGCAGGCCAGCGCCGTCTTCACATCGCCGCAGCGGCCGGCCGCCTCGCCATAGTAATACCAGAACGGAGGATAGGCGCCGAACGACTTCTTCAACGCCGGAAACATCAGCAGCGCCTTGTGCTTGTCGGGCTGCGCCAGCGTCTGCTCGAGATAGTCCAGATCCTCTTGGCTGATGCGGTAGGCGTCGGGCAGGCGGTATTTGCGCAGCAGCGCCCACGAGTCGGCCAGCAGCTCCTTCTGCAAATCGTTCAGCGCCGTCAGCGCTTCTTTTTTCAGCGCCCACATCTTCTGATCCATCGTGTTGCGGATCTCCGCCATTTCGCTGCGGTAGCCGAAATAGGCCGTGATGCCGCCGCTGAACAGCGAAGCGAAGAAACTGTCGAGGTCGCCGCCGACCGGCCACATCTTCGACAGCGACGAGACCAGGGCATGATGCTGCTGTTTGTCGTACACGCCCTGAAAAACTTTGCCTTCTTCTTCGGTGAGACGGTAAGTGTTGATCGTGTCCAGCAGGCGGCTGTAAAGCTTGACGATTTCGCCGTCGCTGGCGATGTCGCCGAGACTGAGGTTGTTGATGATGCTGCGGTACTCCTGATCGAGCACGATCCGGTCGCGGCTGGCCGTCATGTGCTTGACCGAGACCACGGCCATATTCAGCGCCACCACCGTGTTGACCGGATCGTAATCGTCGGCGGCCGCCGACGCCGTGGGCGCAACGCACAGCCACAGCGCCGCGAGCGCCGCGAAAATCCTCTTCGTAAAACGCTCCATTTTTGTCCTTTTCTCCCCTTCCGGCGGGGAAAAAGCGCGCCATTTTCCCGCCGGATCCTATTATACACAGATTGCCCAACGCGCGTAAATTCCCGACGCGAACGGCGGCAAAAAATCTCCGGCAAAAAAATCCCCGCCGCTTTCGAGGCTTCTGCCGCCGCGAATTTTCGCAAAAACAAAAAACCGCCTTCCCGGCCGCAGCGCCGGGAAGGCAGTTTTCGATCCTCCGTGATTTTTCGCGGACCGTTACGCTTCGAAGGTGCCCTTGGCGAGCACTTCGCCGTCGCGCATCATCACGCGGCCGCGGCCGATCAGCGTGCGCAGGCGGTAATCCCTGTCGAGGATCATCAGGTCGGCGTCGCAGCCCTTTTCCAGCCGGCCCTTGCCGGGAAGCTTGAGCCAGGCGGCGGGATTGGCGCCGGCGAACGCGAAGATCTTTTCCAGCGGCGCGTCGCCCGCCCGCGCGCAGTCGCCGATGGCCTGAAGGATGGAGGCGGGATCCCCGACGCCCATGCCGGCGAAATTGCCCGCCGCGTCGAAGCGCGGCATGCTGCCGTTGCCGTCGGAGCTGAAGCAGACGTGCGACAGGTCGGCGCCTTCGGCCACGTAGCGGGCGACCGCGCCGGGCGTCTTTTCGTCGGCGGTGATGTCGGCCACGCCGCCAGCCTTGACCCAGGCGATCGCGTCGTCGAGAAGTTCGGGGCAGCGCGTCGTGTGCGTCGGCATGAACTGGCTCAGCGGCACGCCGGTGCCGCTCACGGCTTCGCGCAGCGGCTCCAGTCCCGAAGCCTCGCTGCCCATGTGCACGCAGACGACGCCGGCTTTGCCGGACAGCATCCCGGCCACGCGCGCTTCGGAAACCAGCGCGCGGATCGTCTCCACCGCAGGATGCGAGGAGCGGTGATCGGACAGCGCGATCTTGCAGCCGATGACCTTGTCGATCCAGGCGATGTCGTGGCCGACCTTGCCCGTGATCGTCGGCCCGGGCAGCTGATAGGAGCCCGTGTACATCCACGTGCTCAGCCCTTCGATGTCGAGCGCGCGGGCCTTCGCCAACAATTCGGTGAGCGAGCGGCTGAATCCGTCGGTCCCCAGCAGGCCGACCGCGGTCGTGATGCCGGCTTTGACGAACGTGGAAAGCTGAGCGGGCGGCGTGCGGAAATTGAACGCCCCTTCGCCGCCGGCGCCGCCGAAATGATTGTGATGATCGACGATGCCGGGAGCGGCGACGAGCCCCTCCGCGTCGATCGTCTCGAGACCGGGGATTTTCACGTCGAGCCCTCTTTCCACGGCGGCGATTGCGCCGCCAAGGATCAGCAGATCGGTCAGGCCCACGTGCTCGGGCGCGTACAGGTCGATATTCTTCAGAAGCAGCGGATTATGCATTTATTTTTTTCCTCGATTCGCAACAAACGATCCATAAAACTTCACGAAAAGAAATCGCAGGCCGGTGCGGTCTGCGATTTCCTGTCCCAAAACGCGATTATTTGCTTTCCGCAGTCTTGTTGCGGAAAATCGCGATGTTGCAGAACGCGTAGATCCACGCCAGCACCGCGCCCGCGTAGCACATGACCGTCCAGGGCAGATACTCCAGCACCGGCACGTCGAGCACCGACGCCATGTAAACGCCCGCGGCCGACCAAGGGATCAGCGGCACGACCACCGTGCCGGAATCCTCGAGCGTGCGGGACAGCACGTTGCGGCGAATGCCGAACTCGTCGAACGGATCGCGGTACATGATGCCGGGCATGATGATGCTCAGGTAGGAGTTGCCCGTGCCCAGCGCGGTGATAATGCCCGTCAGCGAGGTGGAGAACACCAAGCGGCCGACGCTGCTCTTGATGAAGCGCTCGCGCATGGCGTTGGTGATCACCTTGATCGTGCCGGTGCACTCGAGCTGCCCGGCGAAGATGTAGGCGAAGAACACGACCACGACCGAGCCGGACATGAAAGAAAGTCCGCCGCGGCTAAGCAGGCTGTCGACCACCTTGACGCCCGTCGCCGCCTTGGGGCCGCTGGCCATGATCTTGACGATCGCGGGCAGCGAATGGCCCTGCATCATCGCGAACGGTATGGCCGAAACCATCGACGCCCAGAGCACGGGGATCGTCGGCTTGCCCATGTAGGACAGCACCAGCATGACGCCCGCGGGGATCAGCACGAGCGGCGTCAGCTTGTAGGATTTCTCGATCGCGCCGACGATCTCGTTGATGCGGGTCATGTCCATCGTGTCGGCGCTGGACGAGCCGACGTAGGCGTACACGGCCAAGCCGATGCAGAACGCCGGCAGCGTCGTCCACATCATCGACTTGATGTGGTCCATGATGTCGCACTCGGCGGTCGCAGCCGCCAGGACCGTGGTGTCGGAAATGGGGCTGATCTTGTCGCCGAAGTAGCTGCCCGCGATGACCGCGCCGGCGGTGGCGGCGGGATTGATGCCGAGACCGTGGCCGATGCCCATCAGCGCCACGCCGAACGTGGCGGCCGAGCCCCACGAAGTGCCCGTCAGCACCGAAGAGATGGCGCAGATCACCGAGGCCGAGATCAGGAACGTACTGGGACGGAGGATCGACAGGCCAACCTTGATCAGATACGGGACCGTGCCGCCGGCCATCCAGATGGCGATCATCGGGCCGACGATCAGCAGGATCAGGATCGCGCCCGAGGCGCGGGCGACCATCGGGATGACGCCCTCTTTGAACATATAATCCCAGGTGAAGCCGTAGCCGAACACGTACACGACGGTCGTCGCCAGCGCGACGATCAGGCACAGCATGCCCGTGTCGAAGTTCATGAACAGTTTGCCGACGATCATGATCGCGAGGATCATCACCATGATCGCAATCGCGCCGCCCAGTTTGACTTCCTTGTGCGGCTTTGCCGTTTTTTCCGCCATACCTCTCAATCCTCCCGTATCAAAAACAAAACCGTGCCCTTCGTCAGGGCCCTTTACGCCGCGGGCCGGCACGGAACCGCCGGCCGCAAAAAAACAACGCGCCGCCTTTCGGGCGACAAAAGATTGGATACAGATTTGAATCCGTGCGATTAGTATAGTTAAAGATACTTCACTTGTCAATAAAAGACATTCTCCCGCGCGAAAATTTCTTTCGTTCGCGTCTCCGGCAATCTCCAACGAAAAAAGCGGAAACTTCCACGCAAAAAAAATGACGGACGCCGCGTGTGCGGACATTCCATCATAGAAAAAACGCGTTATTGTCTTTCCGTTTCCTCCAACAGCGAGCGGTAACGGAACGTGTTCAGCACGTGCTCCTCCATCAGCCGGCGGCTGCGCTCCGCCTCGTGAGCCTCGAGCGCGTCGATGATCAGGGAATGTTCCTTCCAGCTCGGCACGTTTTCGCCCGTCGGGCGCGTTCGTTCCCGATAAAAGCGGGTGTAAAGCAGCGTATACATCGTGGAACGCCAATAACTGCTGTTGAAGAAGCGCAGCAGGTACACGTTGCCGGAAAAGGAGACGATCAGGCGGTGCAGCTCTTCGTTCAGTTGCGCGTACTGCGCTTTTTCCTCAGGGGTTTGCCGCTCTCGTCCGAACAGCTCCGCTTCTTTGGCGTTGATCGCGCGCAGCACCATCACGTGCTCCGGCGTGCAGCCATGCGCCAGCCGCGCCGCGGCGGCCCCTTCCACGGCGGCGCGGCTGTAGAAAATCTGCCGCATATCCTCCGACGACAATGCCGGCAGCAGATAGCCTTTACGGCCCCGCTCCTTGACCAGAATGCCTTCCGCAACCAGCCGGCTGAGCGCGGTGCGCAGCGGCGTGCGGCTCATCGACAGCCGTTTGGACAGATCCGGCTCGAAAAGCCGCTGCCCGGGGACGATCTCGCGCTGACGGATCAGCTCCACTACGGTGTTGAACGCGCGCAGCTCGGCGTTTTGCTTCAACGCTTCCACCTGTTGCTCCATCGAAAATCTCCCTTCCGACATCACTCTCGACGCTCAAAAAAACGTTCTTCCGGCAATGAAGCGCCGCCGAACGGTGTCCTGCTTTCCGAGACCAATTTTTTTTCAATGAAAAAGCCTCATCGAAAATGCCGCGCTTCGCGCGCCCGTGCCGCAAAGAACATGCGTCACGCGATTTCATGCAGTTTTCGACGCGCCGTTGGCGCTGTAAATAAAAAGGCCAAAGAATCTTTGCCCTTTTTAACGAAAACGAGTCTGAAACGTTGTCCGTCGCACAGGGCGGATCGACCGCCGCTACTGGATCGAAAGCTTGGTATAATCCTCGAAAATGGGCGTCTTTCTGATGGCGTCGGTTCCGCGCACGTCGGCCGTCGTGACGAAGACGTAGTTGGGATAGGCGATCGGGTATGACGGCATCTCTTCGCGCGTGCGCTGCTGGATGCGGCGGTACAGTTCGGCGCGTTCGGCGTCGGTATAAACGGTGCGGGCCTGCTTCCAGAGCCCGAGCAGCGTGTCGCTGACGGCGAGGTTGACGCCCCAGGTGCCGTTGTACATGCCGGCGACGACGTTGTCGGGGTCGCCGCTGGCGCCGTAGCCGTTAAGGTAGAACTCGTAGTCGCCGTCGGTGCCGAAGACTTTCTTGAAGAAGCCCGACGATTCGAGGGGGATGACGTTGAGCGTGACGCCGATCGTTTTCAGCTCCTGCTGGATGATCTGTGCCGTTTCTTTCATGTAGACGCGCTCGGAGTTGAAGTACAGCGTCATCGTCTTGCCGCGCAGGCCGCACTCGTCCGCCAGCTTCTGCGCCCTAGCGGGATCGGGATCGTAGCCTTTCAGCGTCGGGTCGTAAAACGTGTTGACGTTGCTGAGCACGCCGTTGGCGGGTTCGGCCATGCCTTCGCCGTAGGCGCCGGCGATGATCTCGTCGCGGTTCAGCGCCGCGAAAACGGCTTCGACGACGCGGCGGTCCTGCACGGCGGGACAGAATTTATTGACGGCGAGGTAGTTGACGCGGCCTTCGGGATATTTGACGACGCGGTAGGCGGGGTCGGCGGAGTATATCTTGACGGCCTCGGCGTTGGTCAGCTCCATGAAGTTGATTTCGCCGCCGCGCAGGGCCACTTCCTGAGCGGCCGGGTCGGAGATGATCCGGAACGTCACGGTGTCGACGGAGGGCGCGCCCAGATAGTAATCTTCGTTTTTGACCAGCAGCAGGTATTGGTCCTGCACGAACTCCTTGAGTTTGTAAGGGCCGGAACCGACGCCCCTGAGATTGGCGGGGACGTTGACGATGTTGGTGTCGCCGCCGAAGACGTGAGCGGGGATCAGCGTCAGTGAACCGAGCACATCGGAGTAGGAGGCGGAGGCGACGGGCAGCGTGATGCGGACGGTGAGACGGTCGACTTTCTCGAACGCAACGGGCCGGTCGTTGACGATCACGACGTTTGTGTTGCCCGCGCCGTTGTTGGTGTCGGCGTTGACGGCCATGGTGAAGATCACGTCGTCGGCGGTGATCGGCTCGCCGTCGTGCCATTTCAGCCCGTCTTTCAGCGTCAGCGTGAAGACAGTCCCGTCCGCGGAAACTTCGTACGACTTGGCCAGGTAGAAGCGCGTCTCGCCGACGTCTTTGACGTAAAGCGGATCATAGAGGGGATTCAGCATGATCGCGCCCTCGCGGTAGTTCTCGAGCAGCGGGTTCAGGTTGGAAACGCAGCTGGCGCTGGGAACGACCAGGCCGCGCCCGGCGGCGTTCGCCGCAACGGACGAAGCTGCGAGCAGCAGCGCGAAACACAGTGACAGGAACTTTTTTTTCTTCATGACGACCTCCGCAATGGATGTGATACGTCCGCCGAAAAAAATCGGGCGGCGCGCCGCTCCGATTTTTTTGCGTTCGTGTTATAGTTATTATAAATGAATCATGAAAAAACACAACGGTTCGGGCGCGGGGATCGATCGCCGCCCCGCGACTTTTTGCGGAAAACGGGAAAGGGGTCGATACGGATGAGAACGGGATTTGCCGCGAAGCGGTTCGCGCAGATGGCGCTGGTATGGGGCTTGGTATCGGCGCTGTCTTTTTTCATCGTCTATTTCGCCCCGGGCGACCCGCTGTACGTCTACATGACGCCGGGCGCGACGGGGCATAAGATGACGGAGGCCGAGATGGCGCGCCTGCGCGAGTCGATGAGGCTGAACGGAAGCGCGCTGCGGCAGTATGGCGCCTGGCTGAAGAGGACGCTGCGCGGCGATCTCGGCCTTTCGCTGCAAAACCGGCAGCCGGTGCTGCCGCAGATCGCGGAGCGTCTGCCGCGCACGGCGGCGTTGATGGGGGCGTCGCTGCTGCTTTCGCTGGCGCTGGCCGTACCGCTGGGACTGATCGCCGGCACGCGCAAACACGGAAAAGCGGATCATGTGATCAGCGCGTTGAGTTATCTGGGCATTTCCACGCCGTCGTTCTGGCTGGGGATCATGCTGATCATCCTGTTCGCCATGAAGCTCCGGCTCCTGCCCGCGGCGGGGTTCCGCACCATCGGCGTACGCTCGTTCGGCGACGTCGCGCGCCACACCGCGCTGCCCGCGGCGGTGCTCAGTCTCAACAATATCGCCGTTTTCGTGCGCTACATCCGCGCCGGGACGATCGCTCAGCTCGAGGAGGAGTACGTGCAGACGGCGCTGTCCAAGGGGTTGTCCCGCCGGCGCGTCCTGTACGGTCACGTGCTGAAAAACTGCCTGCTGCCGGTCGTGGCGATCGTCGGCTCGCGCTTCGGCACGCTCGTGACGGGCTCGTTCATCATCGAAACCGTTTTTTCGTGGCCGGGGCTGGGGATGCTGGGAATGTCGGCGATCAACAACCGCGATTATCCGATGATCATGGGGATCACCATGATCTCCTGCACGCTGCTGCTGTTGGGAAATTTCGCGGCCGACGTGCTGTATCGCCGTCTCGATCCAAGAATCCGCCTCGAGGAGGGACGCTGAATGGCGAAAATGCTTTCGGGATTTGACGGCGGGGAAGTGAGCGCCGCCGATTTCGAGCGCGTCGTCTGCCCGTCTGCGCCGACGCGCGCTCCCCTGCCGAAGCGGCGGCGCTTCCGCCGCGCGTTGGCGGCGAACCCTCCCGCGCTCCTGTGTCTGATCGTCTTCGCGCTGATTGCCGCCGCGTCTTTGGCCGCGCCGCTGCTGCCGCTCGACCCCGATCTCATGGACGTGACCGGCAAAATGGCCGCGCCGAGCGCCGAGCACTGGCTCGGCACCGACGAGCTGGGGCGCGATTCTTTCACGCGGGCGATCTACGGCGGACGCGTGTCGCTGACGGTGGGATTCGCGGCGATGCTGGTGTCGGTGGCGCTGGGAACGACGCTGGGGACGTTGAGCGGCTACGCCGGCGGCAGGACGGACGCGGCGCTGATGCGTCTGGTCGACATTGTGCAGTCGGTGCCGAGCCTGCTGCTGATCATCATCGTCTTCGCGTTCGTGCCGGCCAACATGCTCACGCTCGTGCTGATGCTGGCGATGTTCTCGTGGACGGGCGTGGCCCGTATCGTGCGCGCGCAGACATTGGCGCTGAAGGAACAGGATTTCGTCGCCGCGGCGCGGGCGATCGGCCAGAGTCGTTTGAAGATCGTCTGCCGCCATATCGTGCCCAACCTGACGGCGCAGATCATCGTCGCCGCCTCGCTGAGCGCGGCGGGGGCGATCCTCGACGAATCGGCGCTGAGCTTCCTCGGCTACGGGGTGCCGCTGCCGCGCGCGTCGTGGGGCAGCATGCTGCAGAACGCGCAGCAGTACATCCTCTACAATCCGCTGCTGGCGCTCGTGCCCGGAGCCTTCATCCTCGTCACCGTGCTCTGCCTGAACGTGCTCGGCGACGCGCTCCAGCACGCGTTCGATCCGCGTCTGCAGAAGTAGGCGGCGACATGGCTCATCTTTTGGAAGTTCGCGATCTGCGCGTTTCCTTTCGCACCTACGCCGGCGAGTTTCAGTCCGTGCGCGGCGCGTCGTTTTTCGTCGACGAAGGCGAGACGGTGGCGCTCGTCGGCGAATCGGGCTGCGGCAAGTCGGTCACGGCGCGGAGCGTGATGGGGCTGATCGCGCCGCCGGGCGAGATCAAAAGCGGCAGCCGCATCCTCTTTGCGGGACGGGATATTCTCACGCAGTCGCCGCGCGAGTGGGAACGCTATCGCGGCGAAGACTGCGCGATCATATTTCAGGACGCGCTGACGGCGTTGAATCCGACGCTGAGCGTCGGCGCTCAGATCGCCGAGAAGATCGCCGCGCATCGTTCCGCTTCGCGCGCCTCCGCCCGCAAAGAGGCGCTCCGGTTGCTGGAACTGGTGGGCATTCCCGCGGCAGCGCGTCGTCTTGACGCGTACCCGCACGAGCTTTCCGGCGGCCAGCGCCAGCGCGTGATGATCGCCATCGCTCTGGCATGCGGCCCGCGGCTGCTGCTCGCCGACGAGCCGACGACGGCGCTGGACGTGACGGTTCAGGCTGAGATCATCGACCTGCTGCGATCGCTGCAAAAAAGCCGCGGCGCTTCGACGGTGATGATCACGCACGACCTCGGCCTCGTAGCCGGCATGGCGCAGCGGATCGCCGTTATGTATGCGGGGCGCGTCGTCGAGACGGGCGCGCGGCGGCAGGTTTTCTACGCACCCGCCCATCCGTACACGCGCGCCCTGCTGGACGCCGTGCCGCGCCTCGACGCAGCGCGCTCGCGGCGCTTGGCCGCCATCGACGGCGAGCCGCCGGACACGCTGACGCCCTTGCCCGGCTGCGCCTTCGCCCCGCGTTGCAAATACTGTATGAGCGTCTGCCTGCGCCGTCCGCCGCCGCTTTTCGAGATCGAAACGGATCACATGGCCGAATGCTGGCGCCTTCACGATTTGGCGCCGCGGGAAGAAATGCGCTGAAGTCGAGGATCGCCGCGCCCGTGCAAATGCCGTTCGTTCTCTTTTCAACTTTTGCCCTGTCCGTCATAAACGCACAATCGTCACTTTGCTTAAGAGAGTTTTTTCGACTTTTATATGCTGGTATTTTAATGCTGAAAATTTATAATAAACATACGATATTTTTATGATAAGGATGGAGGTCTCAGGTTATGAAAAAATTTATTCTTTCCGCTGTTCTGGCGCTGCTCTGCGCCGGGAGTTCTTTCGCCGCCGATATTCCGGTGCTGCGCTGCAGTTATGGCATCACCACGCACCAGCAAGCCTTCATGGTCGCGATGTCGATGGGCGAGGATCTGAAAGATCTGGGAGTCTGGCTTACTCCCGTCGTTCCCAAGGAGAAATACGATCTGATGGTCAACGGCGAAAAGGTCGCCCGCTTGAACGTCATCGTCACCAAGAGCGGCTCCGAGGCGACCTCGCTGTTCGCTCAGGATCACCTTGACCTGACGGTCAATTCCTTCCCCGCCATGCTCTCCGGCATCGATCGCGGCACGAAGATCAAAGTTCTCGGCCCGCTCCAGGCCGACGGCATCGCCATGGTCTCCCGCAACGACATCGACGTCAAAGGATGGGACGGTTTCTCCGCATACGTCACGGCGGCCAAACGCCCCGTCACGGTCGGTTACCACTCTCCGACCAGTGCTCCCAAGATCGTTTTCGAAGGCGCGATGGACGCCAGCGGTTTCCGCATTACCGGCGACGCCAACGCCACGAAAACGGACGCCGACATCCTGATGGTCGACCTTAAAAGCATCTCCAACGCTATTCCCGCGCTTGTGGCGGGTCAGGTCGAATTCTGCGTGCTGCCCGCCCCTACCCCCGAAGTCGTGGAATCCAAGAAGCAGGGGCATATCGTCCTTCAGCTTGGCGATCTGCCGCCCGAAGGGCAGTGGACCAGCTTCCCCTGCTGCTGCATTGCCGGCACCGAAAAGATCATCGCCGAGCAGCCTCGAGCCGTCAAAGCGTACGTTGATCTGATCACGGCTGTTTCCAAGTGGTGCATGGAACACAAACACGACGCGGCCGTCGCGACTTCCAATTGGCTGGGGGTTCCCGTCGAGATCATTGAAGGCGCGCATATGCGCTTTTTCACCGACGTCACGCCCAAATGGCTGCATACGCTCGGCCGGATGGGATACACCCGCCGGGCGCGGCTGAAATTCATCGACGGCGGCTACGTCGCGATGGCCAAGGCGTACCGCGGAACGG